>WBZM01000631.1_pt1 | contig 45834 bp, 19 predicted proteins | sample 5204271 | NCBI WGS metagenome assembly WBZM01 (sample SAMN12344346, study PRJNA552823) | activated sludge metagenome | biome: Activated sludge suspended growth; feature: Nitrification reactor; material: Wastewater; isolation source: activated sludge from nitrification reactor of wastewater... | reverse complement strand
TCTGAACAAACAAAGCAGCGAAGAAGAAGTAGTGAAAGCAATGGAACTCTTCTTTACCGGCAGAAAATATGTCAGTCAAAAATATTTTGACATGCAGCATAGTGCCACAAAAGGAAAAAGCGACAATCCGTTTTCAAATCTGTCGGAAAGAGAAACAGAAGTTCTGCTACTCCTGTTGAAAGGAAAAAGTGTAAAGGAGATAGCTTCTTACTTTGATTTAAAATCAAACACGGTTGCTACCTTTAAAGCCAGAATATTTGATAAAATAGGTGTAAATAACTTAATGGATTTACAAAACTCAGCACGGGCATATAACATTCCAACAGTTTGAGTTATATGCAAAAATTGCGAGTTCTTTTAATTATCTTATTATTTTCTTTTTCCAAATTACCAGCACAGAACAGCTATAGTATCCAAAATTACACCATTAAAAAAGGACTTCCGGACAATAATATACTTGGATTGTTTTCTGAGAAAAATGGATATGTTTGGGTTGTTTATGGAAGTGGCTTAGCCCGTTTTGACGGTATTAACTTTAAAAAATATTTTACTTCAGAAACACCTTATCTCAACTTATTCATTTCTAAATCTGCCAATGGTGATAAATTTATGATTGAGCCAAGTGGAAATATTTTTCAGGTTAAAGATTTATCAATTGACACGATAAGAAAAGGAAAAATCAATTCGCTTAATTATATTAATATCAAAGGAACACTTCCTGACTTAAAAACATATCTGGAACTATCTACACCTCATGTAAACATAACAGTTGACAAAAATTGGATATTAACCCCTTTAATTATGTTCCCTTTAAAAGACAGCTCTTACATTGTCCGAACAAAAAAAGGAATTGCACATATTAAAGGCAAAAAAAATATCAAGGAACTTAATTTAGAGCATTTGCATAACCGAAAGTATATTTCAGCAAATGGGAATATTTATGTTTTTGTGAATGACTCCGAAATATACAGAGTTGATGTAGCATCGTGGTCATTGGTTAGATGCAAATTAAATGGTGACCTGAATTCATATAAAAATTTTTCCAGCAAAATCACCAACACATTCTGGAATTTTAACAATAGCGACCCATGTGTTCAGGTTGATTTTAACTTGTATTCATTTTTACCGGACTCATTAAATGTAAATGAGATAAACACCATTCAATTGACTAACCAACTTCCTAATAACTGTCTGATTACTTCCATTATTTATAATGCAGATCAGAATTTGATATTAACAGGAACAGATACACGCGGATTGTTTGTTTATAAGAAACGCAATTTTAAATCCTTAGCCTTCTCGAACCCCGAACCCGGCACCAACAACACTTATTTCTGTCAAATAGCATTAAATGACAGCACTGTATATACCGATTGGAACAGAGAATTTACCATTAATGGAGGCAAACCAAGCAAGCTCCACCTTACAAGGAATTATTCCGAAAATATTTACATTGACAAAAAAGGTGACTACTGGTATGCTGAAAACAACACATTGGTTCGTTATAATCCAAAAACCAAAGCAAAAAAGTACATTTATTATACCGGAGACGAATTGCCACTTTCGTTTTATGAAGAAGGTGATTCTTTGTGGGTTGGGCTTATTAAAAGTTTTGGCTGTGTTATTGATGACACATTAAAGCATCTTAAAATATTAGACAATGAAGAATCAAACTCTAATATTTTTCAGATGCTGCGTTATGAAGGTAAGCTTTGGATATGTAACTATACCGGGGTTTACGCTTACAATACTCAGAATGGCAAGTTAGATACTTTACATGATCTTGCTCTTAAATATACGTATCACTTTAAGGTGATAAACGATTATCTTCTGATTGGCACGTATGGTCGTGGCTATTATATGTATAAAAATGGCAAGACTGTAAAAGTGCCAAACGGCAGATTTGAAGCATTAAAACAGGTACATAATTTTGTACTTGATTCATTAGGGTATCTTTGGATGGCTACCAACAATGGCGTATTCAAAACAAAATTCGAAGAATTAGTTCGCTACTTTAATGATACGACCTATCAGATATCTTATTTTCACTATTCAGAAGAAGATGGTATCATTAACCCTGAATTTAATGGTGGCTGCGACCCAAATTATTTAAGACTTAAAAACGGATATGTTTCATTGCCTAATGTAGAAGGATTGGTTTGGTTTTATCCTGAAAAAATTGAAGACCCACGGTCTGATTACCCAATAAGCATTGATCAATTTATTGCAGATGATTCAATTTACAATTCTTTAAATTCTATCCTTGTTCCGGAGTCTGTTCAATCAATCAGAGTAGAATTTTCAAACCCTTATTGGGGGCAACCTGAGAATATTTTCTGTGAATATAAATTAGAAGGCTATAACAAACTTTGGGTCAATTTATTACCTGATCAATCTGCCATCGAGTTTTCAAATCTTAAAACAGGAAAATACAAGCTGCATATACGCAAGCAAACAGGACTTTCTAAAGATTATACAGAAGCGACAATATCATTTCAGATTGAAAAAAAATATTATGAAACAATATGGTTTTGGTTGGCTATGACCGGACTTGCACTTTTAATCATCATAATTGTTGCAAGACTTTATTCATATAATATCAGACGAAAAAATATATTACTTGAAAAAAACGTAGTCTTGCGCACATCAGAACTGCAAATAGCCTATAATGAATTATCAGAATCAATTAAAATCAAAGACAAACTAATCTCGATAATATCACATGATCTGATAACACCATTAAGATTTATCACTATGGTTGCAAAAAAAGGTGCCGGAGAAGATGTTGAAATGGATACCAAAAAACATAAAGAATTATTAGGAGAAATAGAATTCACTACAGATAAACTTCGCGCAAATGCTGAAAATATACTAAACTGGATTAAGCAACAGAATAAACGTATAGAAAGACAAATTACCAGTGTGGCAATCGGTGCATTAGCAGAAGATATTACTGATCAATTTATGCACATTACTTATAATAAAGGCATCAGACTTGTCAGCACTATTTCTCATGATGATATTATTCAATCCGATTCAAATTTACTGTCAATAATTTTACACAACATAATTTCCAATGCAACTAAATTTACTGAAAATGGTTTTATAAAAATTTCTTCAAGGCAAAACAGTCACTATGAAATTACAATAGAGGACAACGGCAAAGGTATGTCTGAAAAACAGTTAACACGACTCACTAAACTGATAAACAAGCAACCATCAAATGAGGAAGATGAACAATCTGATAACAAAGAAGGATTTGGTCTCGGTTATGTTATTATTTCTGAACTTATCCAAATCCTCAACGGAAAACTTGAAGTGCAAAGCAAATTAGGTGCAGGCACAAAAGTTACAATCAGCCTTCCATTAATTTATCATTGATTTTTTTGTTTAAGCACCACTCCATTCCAATGCAAATTGTCAGATGTAACACATAAATAATAAATTCCGTTACTCAAAAATGAAACATCTAAAGTAATATCATCTTCATCAGGAAAAACTTTTTTTACCCATTTTCCGACTTCTTTACCTGCTACATCTTTTAAAATAATTAAAACCGTTAAAGATGATTCTTTCAGCAACATTCTAAGATGCATTTCATTGCCGATTGGATTCGGATAAACAGAAATAAGTCTATCGTGACTGTACTCATTTGCCACTTTATTCTGTGCAACCGAATTTTGTGCAACCTGAATAACATAGGATTTAATAAGTTTAGCAACCTCAACACTTTCATCACAATTGCTCCGGCTTTTAACACCCACATATCCACCTGTAAAAGCAGGAAGAAAATCAACGGTAATGGCATTGCCGAACTGCCCTGATGCAACTGTAGCATCACCAGTAACCGTCCAGAAATAATCTGTTGCTCCATTGACCGGAGCAATGCTATAAGTAACACCAGAGCTTCCACCCAGAACAGCAGCAGGGCCTGAAATAACACCGGGAACAGCGGGCTTTGTGCTTAACTCAATACAACTAACAGCATTATTCCTCAGACAAGCTTCTTTGCTTGCAACACAAATTCTTCCATAGACAAAATTACTGTCAACAGAAGCATTTACCTGTAAAGTATTAAAGGTATTTACAATATCAGATTGGCCATTCAAAAAAATATTATCTGTAGCTTGCCACCAATACGATGAAAGGCTACTAAAAGCATTTACAGAACAAACAAAAGTATCGCCCGGGCAAACAACACTATTTCCTGTTAAACTAACCGGAAAAGATTTAACTGAAGTAAGACTGACCACAGAAGGATTACTGCTTCCGCAAATATTTAATGCACTGACAGAAATATTGTACTGAGGAAGAACAGCATTTATATCAAAGTTAACTAAGGTGTCTGTATTTGAAGAAGTAAAATCTACCCCGGCAGAAGCAGTCCAAATGTAACTATCTGCATCAGGTAATGATTGAATAGACAACACTTCATTACTTGACGGAGGGCAAACCAAAACTGAACCAACAATACCGGAAGGTTGTGAAGGTACTCCTCCTACTACTTCAATAGTTTTTGTATCTATAACATGACAACCATACATATCATTGTATGTATATGCAATTGTATGTATCCCTTTCCCGGCAACAGTTGGATTGAAAACAGTATCCACCACGCCAAGGCCTGAAAAAAATCCGCCAATAGGTGTTGCACTTAATTGTACGGGATCATCAGTAACACAAACTTTTGTAACAGGAACTGTAAGTTGTGGCACGACATCACATTCTTTAACAACACTAAATGCGTCAAGCACCTGTGGTGCACCAACATTGTTGTCAACAAATGTTACAGTTAGTGTGTCTGCCTCTATTTCAATGAGTAATGAACCAAGTTCCTGATCATAATATCTTTTCATTGCAGGATGAGGCCATTCCGGACCGACAGGATCTAAAACACCTGAGCATCCGGCTTGCACCACAACTAATCCTTTATAATCCTTCGAAGACTTTTTCAGATAGGGTTGTGGCAATTGACCATAAGAAGAGTCCACAACCATGGTTGAATCAAATGTTGACGATAATCCATAGTGTCCATCCATAAAATAAGAACGCTCATACACATGGTTATGCCCACACAATACCAAATCTACTTTATGTTGATCCAGAATAGGCATTATATTTTGTCTTATCAAAATCAAGTCTGTTTCAGTATCTGAATTATGACCACCTTTGGTGTATGGTGAGTTATGAAACACTACAATTTTCCATTTCTGTTGTGTTGCTGTAATATCACTCTGTAACCAGTTAAGCATAACACTTCCCGTTTGCAATAACGAAAGTGTATTTGTCTCTAATGCTATAAAATGAATGTTGCCATAATCGAAGGAGTAATATGCTTCTGAACCGGAAGGCAAACCACCACATTCTCCATTTTTAGGAAAAGTGAAAATATCATAATAAGGTCCGGTTTGTGTGATTGCATTAGCTGTATAATTTTCATGATTACCTGCAACACTAAAGACGGGTATATTTTTTAAAATATCCTCATAGTGATTTTGAAAAAATGCATCCTGATACTCCTGATCTGTACCTGAATAATAGGCGTTATCACCCAACATATACAACAAATCAATTGGCAAGGTGTCATTATAATTCAGAAATGCGTCTCTTACATTGTTCTGATCAATGGTGTTGATGCCTGTATCACCCATAGACCAAATCCTGACATGCTTTGACATTCCTTTTACAGGTGCTGTCTTAAAATAATTATTTGAATCGCCCTGAAGTATATTTATTCCATCACTGACGGCATAATAATATCGTGTATCAGGACTAAGCCCCGTTAATCTTATCTCATGATCAATTACGTTTACAGAATCCGTCATTGTAAAGTTTAATGAATCCGGATCATTACCATAAAGAACTGCTGTTTGACATAAAACATTAGTTCTCCAACGAATTGTTATTGCTGAATCGGCAACCATCTGAAGATAAGGCTGACGTAACAATTGAGGCACAAAATTATTGTATGCATTTAATTGAAGATCGAAAGACATATCCGAACTAATATTATTGATCTGATGCACTTCAACGGCAATAACATTTATACCAGAAAGAAAATCTGCAGGCACTAATACTATTGACTGTAACGCATTGCCATCATCAACACAATCAGTATATGCAGATGTACTATATCCTACATTGCCTGCTGCCATGTTTGATCTGAAAACTTCTGTGCCATTAATATAAACAATAGCACCATCGTCTCTTTTCAAATCCAGATGATATGAAGCAAAATCATACGGATTGTTTAAAGCAATTGTCTTTCTGAAATAAGTTGTAATAAATTTATTATTCGGATCGCCACCGTAATTGATAATTGTAGTTTCATCTCCATCACCATACCCAAACTCTCCATTTCCAATTGCCCATGCTGAATCATTATACCCAATCTGACTCCAGTTTGATGCAGGCAAATAACCACTATCAAAATATTTCCATGAATCACTAAAACTAACCAAGGTAGTATCTGCCTTTGCAAAAAAAGGCATGTAAAATAAAAACATCAATAAAAACTGCTTTGTAGTCATGTCAAAAAAAATTGCGTTAAAGACTTAACTTTCAACATCTACTAAGAAACAAAAAACCGACTTATAAAAAGTCGGTTTTCAATTAAAGTTTTACACAATTCATCAATTACTCAATGACGATTTTCTGAGTGATGCGGTGATTATATCCATCTGTAATTTGCATCAGATAAATACCTGGCGCATTTCCATCTCGCTTCCATCCAATACTTTCAGCATCAGGATGAAACCTATGAACCATTTCACCAAGAATATTGGTCACCGTAATGATTGTAGAGGATATTTCAAATCCGTTTAATTTTATATTGGTTACTTCTTTAAATGGATTAGGGAATACCTCTGCAGACACCTGCATTTCCAAATCTGTTTCATAACCTTCGGAACGGCAGCTAACGAATTTAATTGATTTCTCGGCAGAATTTCTAACGCAACCGTTATAGGTGTGTACCACTCTGTATTGTCCGGCAATGCTTGTCTGATACGTTTGTGATGTAGCTCCTGGAATATTTACTTTTTCATGTTGCCATTGAATTGCAACCCCGGAATAAATATTACTGCTTAATGTTGCCTGTTGCCCATTACATAATGTTGTTCCCGGTGTTACAGTTACTGTTGGCGTGGTGTTTGTCTGCACAGAAAGTATTGCTGTATTTGATGTTACAACATTACAACCGGATAAATGCACTTTTACATAATATTGTCCTGAACTAGATGCATTAAATGAATTATTTGTTGCATTGCTGATTGCAACGTTGTTTCTATACCATTGATAAGTTGCTCCTGTTGTTGGTAACACAGAAAATGTTTGTGGCGTACCCGAACAAACAGTTGTAGTTCCTACAGGAGTTACAGAAGCATTAATCAGCGTAGCATTTACTGTTACCTGATTTGACTCTAATGATCCACAGCTGTTTGATACATCAACAGTATAAATTCCGGTTTCTTCAGCTAAGAATGTTGCCTGTGTAGCTCCGCTAATTATTATACCATCTTTTTTCCATTGATATGATAAACCATTACCTGTATTGGCTGATAATAGTATAAAAGAACCCGGACAGATATTTTGCGTAGTTGCAGGTGTAATACTACTGGAAAGAGAAATTACTGTAAGTGCCACTGAAGGTGAAGTAGAATTTCCACATGAACTCACAATACTAACCGTATAATTTCCCTGAGATTTTGCATAATATGTTGATGCATTTGCTCCAACTATTGTATTACCATCTAAATACCATTGATAAGAAATGCCACTGGCAGGATTGGCTGTTAGCAGAACACTATCGCCAGAGCAGATAGTTTGTGTAGTATCTGGGCTAATTGTTGCAATAATAGAGCCAACAGAAACTTGTACGGATGCAGAAGTATAGACACCACAACTGTTTGAGATTGTAACAGAATAATTTCCGGCAACATTGGCATTAAAAGTCTGGCTTATTGCACCACTAATTGGATTTCCATTAAGGTTCCACTGATAATTATTTCCAAAGCCTGTATTAGCAGTAAAGTTTACACTTCCACCAGAGCAAATTATCTGAGCTGCATCAGGTGATATTGCTGCTGTAACAGGCACTACATTAACAGTAACTGCTTGTGATGTTTGTGTACCACATCCATTAGTTATTGTAACTGAGTAAACGCCAGATACGTTAGCGGAATAAGAATCAGATATAGCTCCGGGTATTGCATTACCATCAACATTCCATTGATAATTGTTACCGGGTTCATTAGAAGTTGAAAATAGCACATTATTCCCCTGACATACTGTTTGTGTAGTTGAAGGCGAAATAGAAATCTGCATAGAACTTGCTGTAACAGCAACAATATTAGAAAGAGCTGCACATGTAGTTGTTATTCTACATTGATAATTCCCTGATGTACTTGCAATGAAACTTTGATTTGTTGCACCGGCAATATCCACTCCATCTGCAAGCCATTGATAGGTTGCACCAGAAACAATATTTGCATTTAAAGTAACTGTTTGTCCATTACATAAATTAACGCTTCCGTTAGCAGTAATTGTTGCTGTAGGCCCTGTAACAACCTTAATAGCAATGGCAGGTGATTTTTTTGAGCATCCATTTGCAGTTTGTGTAACACGGTAAGTTCCGGCAAGTGTAGTTGTATGCAATTGCGAGGTTGCACCATTCACAGCAGAGCCATTTCTCTCCCATTGATAGGATACTCCGGAAAAAGTATTGGTTGAAAGTATTACTGAACTACCACTACAAACATTTAATGAACCGTTAGCAGAAATAGTCGGTGTAGGGTTATTAATTACTGTAACAACAATTGTGTTAGAATTTCCTACACATCCCGGTGCAACAATCCGACAATAGTAGTTGCCATGGCTAGATGCATTATATGAAGAGCCTGTAGCTCCGGAAATTGCACCATTATTTCTATACCACTGGAATGTAAAACCGGTTCCGGTCTGAGCAGAAAGCATAACTTTACTTCCTGCACATATATCCGTTGCTCCTAATGCAGATATAACATGCGAACTACCTGTAGCCGTTACAACATTGGATAATGAAGCACATCCGGTTGAGTCGGTGGCTAATACAGAATAACTTCCTGCACTTAATATCTCTAGGCTACTATTTGTAGCTCCGTTAATATCAACACCATTATTTTTCCATTGATAAGTATAGCCTACACCTGTGTTTGCAGCAAGTGTAACCGGACCTGAGCAAAGGTTTACAGATCCTGAAGGTGAAATGCTAACAGAAATAGCTGCTCCAACTATTGTTGCTGATGAAACAACTGTTCCACAAGATGTAGTGACAGCTACTGTGTAGTTGCCGGCACCGTTGGCTGTATAGCTTTGAGAAGTAGCACCTGAAATATCAGAACCATTCAATTGCCATTGATAAGTTAATCCAATTCCACTGTTGGCAGATAATATTACAGAATCGTTCTGACAGATAGTTATATTTCCTGATGGGCTGATAGTTGCTATCTGCCCTCCTGTTGTAACTGTAATTGTTGAGGTGGCAGAATCGCTACAAAAACCATTTGTATAGGTGTAAGTAATAGTATGTGTGCCAATACCGGCAACAGATGGATCGAAAACACCATTATTTACACCAATGCCGGAATATGTTCCACCGGAAGGACTGCCCCCGGACAAAGCAAATGCACTTTGTCCGGAACAAACATTATTATATGGTGCAAGTGTCACTTGCTGATCACATTGTTTGATGATGGTAAATTGATCATAGATTGTTGGATTAGGCAAGGTGTTGTCAATAAACTTTGCATAAAGTGTATCGCCATTGATGTCTAAAACCATTGAACCATACGTTGAAGAAGAATAAGAATACATGGCATTGTGTGGCCAGCCGGGTGAAGTACCTTCAAGTATTCCTCCTGTTCCGGCAACTGCATAAACAGTACCCTGAAAATTGGAAGATGCTGATTTAATATAAGGTGTTGCTCCTGCCCCGCTTCCACCATCAACAAGATTGGAATTATTAAAAGTGCTTTCAGAGCCAAAGTGGTTTTTGATAAAGAAAGAACGTTCATAGTTATGGCTATGACCGGTTAGAACAAGGTCAACTTTATATTGCTCCAGAATAGGAACAAAATTTTGTCGCATTTCTATCAATTCAGTTTCTGTGTCGGAGTTATGGCTACCCATTGAATATGGTGGGTGATGAAAATAAACAACAGTCCATTTTTGTGTATTAGCAGCAAGGTCTGCCTGAAGCCAATTCATCATTGCACCACCAATTGTTCTGAAAGATGCTGTTGTTGATTCAAGTACAATGAAGTGAATATTTGCATAGTTGTATGAATAATAGGCTTTCTTACCTGATGGTACACCACCGGCTTCTCCGTTAGTAGGGAAGTTAAACAACTCATAGTAGGGGCCTGTTTCTGTGACTGCATTGGACGCATACATTTCATGATTACCAGCTGCTGGCCAAACTACAGTTTGACGAAGCATCTTCTCATATCTGTTGTTAAACACATTGTTCTGATACTCTGCATCGGTGCCTGAATTGTAAGCATTGTCTCCAAGCCACAACCAAAGATCTGTATATGTATTGCCGGTATAGTTATAATAAGCATCGCGAACCTGATTCTGTTCCACACTGCCAAAGCCCATGTCGCCCAGCACCCAAATACGGGTAGGTTTCACTGTTCCTGCAACTGGCGGTGTTATAAAGTAATTTTCTGCAGGGTCATTCTGTAAAAAATTATTTCCTGATTTAACGGCATAATAATATTTTGTGTTTGGTTGCAAGCCACTAAGCTGAACAATATGTTCTGTAACCGGTGATGCACTCACGGCACTATCTGTAAAAATACCGGAAGTTGTTCCATACACAATTTTTGACATAGCAGAAATATCTGTTCTGTATCTAACAATGATACTTGTTGGCGTAGCAACATTCAGATATGAGCCAATTACAACAGATGGTATAGCAGGTGGAGTGTTTCCCATACCGGTTAATGACATATCGAAACTCAAATCAGAACTGTTAGCGACAAACTGATGAATCTCAACTGCAATAACGTTGGTTCCATTTACGAAGTAAGACGTAGGGATGTTTGCAGTCAGTAAAGAAGAGCCATCATCGGCTGCATCGTTGGCGGCAAGTGTAGTGTATGTAACAACACCATTAATATTATCGCGCCAAACTTCAACACCGTTTACATATACCACTACACCATCATCACGCTTGATACCTAACTGCATGGAAGTAAAGGCAGAAATGTCAGCAATAGAAATGGTTTTTCGGAAATAGGTTGTAATAAACTTGTTCGAAGCGTTAGAACCATAAGAAACCACTGTGCTTTCATCACCATCACCATAACCAAATTCTCCGGGACCTGATGCCCACGTTGCATCACTAAATGCCACATCACGCCACGCTGTTCCCTGATTGGTTCCATTGTCCAGATATTTCCAAACTGAATTTAATGGAAAAATAGTAACATTTGTTGGTGGTGGAGTTTCTAAGCCTGTGAGTCGTAAGTCAAAACTTAAATCAGAACTGTTAACCACAAACTGATGTATTTCAACGGCAATAACATTATTACCAGTGACAAACAGAGAAGCAGGAATATTAGCTGTTAAAACAGAATTTCCATCGTCTGCAGCATCACTGGCAGCCAAAGTAAGATATGATATAGTTCCATTGATATTGTCGCGCCAAGCTTCTACCCCGTTAACATACACAACCACTCCATCATCACGTCTTACTCCTAGCTCAAACGCTGTGAAAGCTGCAACATTGGTAATGTTAAATGATTTACGGAAGTAAGTTGTAACAAACTTGTTTGCAGCGTTAGGCCCAAATGAAACAATAGTTGATTCATCTCCTTCGCCATAGCCAAACTTAGCATTACCGCTACTCCATGACGCATCGCTAAAATTAGAATCGCGCCAGGCTGTACCCTGATTCGTTCCATTGTCTAAATATTTCCAAACAGAATTAAGAGGAAAAATTGTTTGATCGGCATTGGCTAAACATACCATTGCCATGAACAAAATTGTCAATCTAAGTTTCATCGTAATCTTAAAATTTTTAAGCGTCACAAAATTACCCTAACTACACTGAAAAAGTGTGCGTTTTTGGGTGAATAGTTACACACAATCAGAGTACTTCTGCTACTGTAAATGTACTACCTCCGACAAAAATCAAATCTTGTGCTGTTGCTGCTTTTTTTGCACTTAGCAACGCATGTTTAACCGATGTATAATATTTACCTTGCAATCCCACTTCTATAGCCTTGCTTCTCAATTCTTTAGCAGGCATTGCACGAGGGATTTTAGCATTGCAAAAATAGCAGATTGCATGCTTTGGCAATAGCTTCAGCACAGGCATAACGTCCTTATCATTAACCATACCAATAACCAAATGAAGCTTTTTAAAACTAATCTTACAAATTTGGCGAATTACAGTTTTAATGCCGTCAACGTTGTGTCCGGTGTCTGCTATAAGGAGCGGTTTAGTTCCCAATACCTGCCATCTGCCTCTGAATCCGGTCAGATGTTGAACTTTTGCAAGTGCCTTTTTTACATTTTTCTTTTCAATTGCAAAACCTGAATCTTTCAATAACTCAATTACTGACAAAACAGTTGCCACATTTTTTAATTGATAATCACCGGCAAGACTTAATTTCAAATTATTATAAATTTCACCGTGCTTTAATTGAGCATCAAGCAACAAATATTCCAGATGTTTTTTTTTAAGCCGGACTTTACACTGACTGCTTGCAAAATAAATTGGTGCTGCATTTTCAATAGCTTTTTTCAGAAAAACTTTTTTTGTATGAAGCGTTGTTTCACCAATCAGAACAGGAATATTCTTTTTTATTATTCCCGCTTTTTCAACTGCAATTTTTTCAAGCGTATCGCCTAAAAGATTCACATGATCCCAACCGATGTTTGTAATTACAGAAAGTTGTGGCTGAATAATATTTGTTGAATCCAATCGTCCGCCTAAACCGGTTTCAATTACTGCAACATCAACTTTACAATGCCGGAAATAATCGAATGCCAACGCAACTGTCCATTCAAAAAAAGATGGTTTTACAACATCAAATTCATTCATATATTGTTGTACAAAACCGCTTACATACTTTTTAGGAATCATCTTTCCATTAACTCTTATCCGCTCTCTGAAATCTTTCAGATGAGGTGAGGTAAACAATCCTGTCTTAAAACCTTGTTGTTGCAATACGGCAGCAAGCATATTTGAGGTTGATCCTTTACCATTGGTGCCGGCAATATGAATAGATTTAAAAGATTTATGTGGATGATTGAGTATGTTGTCTAATGCAATACTGTTATCTAAATTATTTTTATAAGCTGCTGCACCAATGCGATGAAACATTGGCAACTTAGAAAACAAATAATTCAGTGTTTCGGTATAGTTCATTTTACTGAACAAGAAAAACAAAGGTAATGGTTCCCCTTTGCTCTTCAACCCCTTGTGGACTTTGATTAAATTTCGCCTTAAATGCAGCGTCTTTTGCTTTTCTAAAAAGGTTGGAGCTTGTGGTAGTTGAACCTCTGGCACCGGGAACTGCATCAATTACGTTGCCATACTTATCAACTTTTATTGACACCACAACCTTACCTGTTTCCTGGCTATTATCATAAATTGTTGGCTTGGCACGAACAGACCTTCCTGCTAAATCATAAGAAAATCCGGGGCCTGAGCCACTACCCTTTCCGGGTCCTGAACCATCACCTTCTCCACCTCCACTGCCACTTCCACCTTGTCCGGTGCCTTTACCCTGATATAATGCATTAGGATCGCCATCACGAGTGCCTTGATCACCACTGCCTGTGTTAGATGTTCCCTGCGAAGCAGATTTATTTTTCTTGCCAGGATATAAAGCCTCTGCATTTACTTTTGGAACAACAGGCTCTACTTTTTTAACTTCAGTTTTTACAGGTGTTTCAACCGTTTTAATAACTTTTTTTTCCGGAGTCTTTTCTTTTTTAGCTTCAACAACAGCACTCTCTTCTGTTTCCTGTGTGGTATAATTTTGTTCCTGAACTACAGCAGGGGGTGTTGCTGTTGCAGGATGTGGATTCTCGGAAACATTTTCTGATTCCGGTTGAATATCTCCTGTTGACAATTCTACAAAACCAAGATTAGCAGATTCTGCACCACCACCACCACCAAAGGGTGGAATTTTTGTGTGCATGGTGAACCACCATAAAAGAAACAACAAGATGCCATGCAGCACCAAGGTTAAAAGTAAAGAGTTTCTTTTTATAGCCGGAGCTTCCATGTTATTTCACTGTGTTGGTTGCAAGCACCATTTTTATTTTATTGCGGGCACCAATATCAAGCAAGTCAACCAAGCCTTGCACCTGAACACTTTTATCAACTTTCAAAATTGCTGTTGGATCTTCCTGGCCTTGCAATTGGGCAAGAATAGCATTTTCCAATTGATCAAACACTACCACCTGATTGTTCACTGCATACTGCATATCGGCAGTAACTGAAATTGTCACCGGGTGCTTCACAGCAGGCTTGCTGGTTTTTGCATTCGGCAACAACAGTTTTAAAACGTTTGGTGTAGCCATTGTTGATGTAATCAGGAAAAACAATAAAAGGAAAAACATAATATCATTGAGGGAGCCAACAAAAACTTCCCCTGTCATTTTATTTCGCCTTCTCAGATTCAATGCCATAATGATGCTTTGTTTAACAGGATTTCACAATTATTTTTTTACAGGCTCTTCGAGCAGGTCAATAAACTCAACAGCATTAATTTCCATTTTGTTTACTGCACGGTCAACTAACGATATCAGATAATGATAACCTGCATAAGCTGCAACACCAATTAATAAACCTGCGGCACTGGTAATCATTTTTACATACAGACCACCTGAAATGGTGTCAATCTGCAAACTATTTTCCAATGATATCTGATAGAAAATTTTTATTACTCCGAAGATGGTTCCGAGGAAACCAAACATGGGCGCAATTCCTGCAATTGTTCCCAAGAAACTCAAGTTCTTTTCAAGTTTATAAATTTCGAGTTTACCCACATTCTCAATTGATGATTCTATATCACGGATAGGTTTACCCAAGCGCAGCAACCCTTTTTCAATCATACGTGCCACTGGATGGTTTGTGTTTCTACACAAGGCCTTTGCTGCATCAACATTACCTGTATGGACAAAGTCTTTTATCTGATTGATAAAATTCTTATCAATATTGGACGACTTTCTGATGGTAAAGTATCTCTCGAAAAATATATAAACAGCAGCAACAGACAACAATCCTAACGGAATCATTATCGGTCCTCCCTTGATAACCAAATCAAGAAACGAAATTGATTGTTCGGCCTTCACCGCAGGCTGTAATGCAGTGGCGCTATCCGTAACAGCTTGCGTAATTTGCAATAAAATGCTCATGTTGAATTCGAAATTTTAGAACAGTAAAAGTACACCCATGCCCCTATAAAATAATCAAGTGTCACTGCTATTTTAAACACAGTTTTGTTGATAAGGCAAACGGAAATAAAAGCAAAAAAGTATAAGTTGTTTATCCTAAAATTGAGATGAAAGGAAGATTATTGTCCGTTTAATTGATAATCAGTTTACCTGAATTTATCAACTTAACTCCTCTGATTTGATAGAAATAGATGCCTTTATTCAACTTTCCTAAAGAAATCATACCGGAATTGCCCTGTTGCAGATTTAATTGCATTACCTGCTTACCTGCAACATCAAAAAGCTCGAATTGATAATTATTCTCAAGGGTATGATTAAGGCAGATAAACACATGTTCAGATGCGGGATTGGGATATAACTGCACTGTCATACCCTGTTCTGTTTCATTCAAACCAAGTACACCGCCATTATCGGTAAATCGTTTTACAAATTCCTGATAATATTGATTGGCAATGTTTCTGCTGTGTATGATTAAAGTGTTTTCATCGTTCTTCTGATTGGCAGTTGTACTCCAGTTATGCGAGCCTGTCAGTACCAAAGGGTCACTTGAAGGATCATTCTGATCAACAATCACGTATTTATGGTGCAACAATCCGGTTTGTGTTGCATGATTGTAAAGCATCAGTTTTGAACCCATAACAGCATTTAAAATACTATAGGCCTGCCCACCACCACTACCGGTGTCATCAACCATACCGTATGCATCTACACCATGATTTACAATACGGTCTTCCGCAGCATAGGCTAAGTCAAAACGTGTAAACACCAATAGTGCAAATTGCATTTGCTGATTTGCAGTTTCAATTGTTGTCATTATTTGATTGTTTACATTATCAGAAGGGCTGAAATAAGATTCCACACGATTGCCTCCAATATTGTATTCATGCGGAGTATTGTCTTTTTTATCAGGTCCAAATTTTGAATTGGAAGGATTTGGTTGTAGTGTGCTGCTGCCCCACATTTCTTCAAACTCCATTGTGTAGCCAATGGCAAGAGATTTATCCTGTATAATCAATAAATTGTTTGCATCATTATTGAGTTGAGCATTGGTGAAATTGGTTGAGCCGGAAATCACAATTGGATAGTTTGCATTGGAAGCAAAAGCATCAATAACCACAAACTTATTATGCATAATGGAATAATAACCCGGAGGAGTAGTTGGAGAAGGCAACATATTTATTCCGGGATTTAACTGTGCTAATCCGCTGTTTACATTACCTCCATCATAAATAATCCTTACCGCAACACCTCTGTTGTCGGCATCATTAATAGCCTGAACAATTTGTGATGTACCACTATTCTCAAAATTATAAATTGCAATATCAACACTCTGTTGCGAGCGGTTGATATAGGCAGCAATGGTATCCTGAAAAGTTCCGGGCAGTTGAATTGCATTGTTTGCCGGAGTCCATGCATAATTATTGTTTACCGACTTATTGAAATAAACTTTCATATCACCGCTAGAAAGTGAAGCAGTCATGTAGATTTTCACAGTAGCTTTTGCTGTATCGTTTCCATTTACTGAAAATGCTTTTACATAATATAGCTGCGAAGGAGATGCGCCTGCAAGTGTTACTGTGTGATTAGTACTACCTGATGTACCATTCAGAATTCCTAATTCAAGAGCAGGTGTAAGTCCATATTCAATAAATGAAGATGCAGGTAAGTTGGTAGTCCAGTTTACATCAAAACCTGACGCGCTGATATTTTGCTGAACAGGTGGTGAGGTCATGTAAAAAGAGGATGAAATAAAAATATCATTCTGATCACGAGGCAATAACTGATATACTGTTTGGTACTGACTGCAAACTGCAATCAGACTTACAGCACCGGAAGGAATTGGTTGACCTACGAGATTGGTATTTGCTGCAATGCGCACCTGCCCGTTTTCACCATTTGAAGTAAATGCATAGTTAGCATTACCCATAAAAGTTCCGCCACCGTTGTTGAACACAACTCCGTCAATACGTACTAAATGACTTTCTGTAGTCTCATCGAGCAGCAGCGGTGTTGTAACAATTGGTGCAGGCAGGTTATTACCCCCTCCCAGATTCTGAAATGCGGTCAGCGTAGTAATTTCAAGAAGGCCAAAATAATCTGAAAGTACACCTGTCACCAATATAGCATCACCACGAACTGTTGCATTTAATTGCGTGCTGAACACAGCAATACTACCAGTACCGTCATTGATGTAACGGATATTTCCTAATTCCTGTCCATTGACACAAACACCTGTAACTGTTACTTGCGCTCCTGCAGGTGAGGTTCTGGCTGTGGCAATAGATACTAACTGTGCGAAGCCATTTTGCAACAGGAGCAGAAAAAAAACAATACTAATTAAACGTTTCATTGGAGTACGATTGAAATAAAAAACGCAGTGCAGGAATATCCTGCACTGCGCTAAAAATATTTAATTTCTATTGTATATCACTTAAATTTCTAATTTGAAATTGTTTTGTGGTGCTGAATTGTGTCAAAATGCCTGTAATTCTTACCGGAGTTGTTGGTGTAGCTGAACTTGCAAAAGATGCAGCGCTACGACAATAGAGAACTACTGTATTTGGTGTGCTGCCATCATTAATAGTCAGGCTGCCACCATTGGCACCATAAGTAGTTGCTGTTCCATTATTAATGGTAACATTATTTACTTTAATAAGCATTGATTCATACTGTTCAAAATTTGCTGTTGCAGTTGCCAAATCAATAACTGTCGGTGTGATTGGTGCTAATCCTGTGATTGAAAGACCACCTGCCATATTATTTATTTGCAGCCATCCATTAAACTCTGCTAATGTTAAACCACCAACATTAAAATCATATTGAGAGTTCATTGCAAAGTTTGGTGCAGTGCTATAACGCAAGCAAATGCCACCGGTTGCATCTTGTACGATAACATTTCTGGTATCAAGTGCAGAGGTAGTGTAATCAGAAATTACAGTTGCTTTAATATGAAAACCTCCGGGAACTGTTGTTGTACCACTTGAAAATAATGTTCTTATACTGTCTATTGAAACATAAACAGGTGTACAAACTACACCATCACAACGTTCAATATTTGCAGGCACATCATTCATATCACGAAGAAATACCTGAGGTGTAGCGTTATACTTCTGATAAATGGCAGTGATTGATCCCCCTTTGCATGGGATAAGCGTAGTTGCAAAATTGGCATAGCCGCTTGTTCTCACAATTAATGAATGTCCAAAACAATCCTGAATATTGCGGTTAACAGTTGATTTATTTGCAGCATCGCCAAATGGCAAGCCAACTTCTGTAGAAGCAAATGCAACACTATCGAATTGAACAAGTGTATTTAAGTCGGCATCTGTCAATGCATTCAACTTTCTCTTTGCAGGAACAACAGTCAATCCCCATTTACCTCCTACAATATAATTTCCGATTTCTGCAGCAGGAATTTCAGCTACTGCTCCGGCATTTAATACACCAATTTTAGGTGTACCATTTACAGCCTGAATATATAAGCCTTTTGCCTTAACAAAAACTCTTCTTCCGATAAATAAAGAGGTGAAGTAAGACGGTTGATCGAGTAATATACTAATACCTGCAGTTGTATCCTGAACAATCATCTCCTTATAATAATTACCGGATTTGTCATCGGCCACAATAATGGCAGAGAAAGTTAAATCAGAAGTTATCTGAACCGGACCGGTTGCATTAGCTAACGTTACAACACTCGATACTGTTGCATTGGTAACAATATCCGGATCAACATTAGAAGAAGGTGCATTGTCAAAATCATCCTTTTTAACGCAGGAAACAGTACTTAAAGTAATTGCAAGAATTGCAAATGCTGTTGTGATTTTAATATTCTTTATCATTGTTTTATTATATTTCTAATTAGTTATTAATTCATTCTTAAAATAAAGCTGATCATATAAGTTCTGCCAAAAGCATAACTATATTTTGAAGCAAACACATCAGGTCTTCCTGAAAGCACAGCAGATTTATCCAATCTGCCTTGCTCGTACCCGTTGGTAATAATGTCTTTATTATCGAGCAGGTTATTGATGTTAAGATTAATAAGGAAGAAAGTGTTTCTCTTTAAAGATTTGATATGATTGTTCAGTTTAATTGACCATCCTGCACTCAAGTCAAGTGTCATTTGTGCATCGTAGCGCTCCTGTCCAAGAATTTTTTCCCATGCCTGACTGTTTTCATCCACACCATCAATGATGTCACCGGTGCGTCTTGCAGGACTTGCTTCAACATAAGAGTTTGAGAAACAATTGGCATTAACACCAACATACCAGAATTTTTTAGAACGATAATTCAATCCAACTGTAAATGCATTTTGAGGTGTGTTGTCAACATGCAGGTTTTTCATATACACCACTTCGCCTGTTGATTGAACAGTGTTTGTATTATCAACAGTTATAGTTGCTGTAGGGCGTGAACTATAATAATATTGACCAATTGAAGCTACTGCCATTGCAGAGAGTCCCATACCCAGATTAGCATCAACAGAAATCTCTGTTCCTGCATGTACTTTTTCTATGCCTGACAGAGTGTAGTTTACATAGCTGTTTGTGCCGAATCCCTGCAGATAATACGAACGACTTTCAATTCCATCTCTGAAGTTTGTATAGTACAATTTAAGTTTACCTTTAATCTTAGGCGCAATATGTAAATAGCCTCCTTCTAAAGACGTAATTTTTTCACTTGTAAGATCAGCTACTGCCGTGTTTCTTGAGCGTGGTGATAAATACATGTTATTAAAAAATGGCGCTCTTGTCATATAGCCTGCATTAGCAAAAACATAGTTGCGGCCATTTACTTTATAAGTAGCACCTGCTTTCACACCAACATCAGGAAATACGTAAGTTTTTGATTTGCCATAAGAGTCATCCGGAAACAAGCCATTTCTATAATTACCTTCTCTGTAAACAGAGGTATAAGCAGCCTGTATAGCACCGAATATGTCAATGTTATTATATTTGGCAACAGCCTGTGTCCATGCTTTTGCATTTGTAATGTGTGCCTCGTAGTCGTAGCCAAAGCGGTCACCTTCGCGAACTATTCTGTTTGGATGATTTAAATCACTCTGACTTAATTGCTCATCCTGAAAATCCTGATCAGCAAATTTATCTATGTCAACAAAAAATTCTGCACCTAACAAATCTTCTGCTTCTTTATAAAAGCGTGAAGTTTGTTTCTGAAAAGACAAACCTGTGCTTGTAGTAATATTATCATTTAAAATAGTATTAAATGTGGTATTAAAACTAAGGCGATTTGTTTGCATTACACGATTTTCAATCAAATACAATGCTTGCTTACCGCTAACAGTTGATCCTGCAACACCATCGGCATTGTTAACCGTCTGAAAATTCTGATCGTTGGCAAGCAACATATTATCCCAATTGATTTGCAATAAATCAGGATTTGCTTTCAGTGTATTGTACACTTGTGCTGCTGCAGCAGAATCTGTTTGCCATGAAGGCAAATTTCTGTAGTATGTTGGGCGTGGGTCAGCAGCAAACCAATTTAGTGCTGTTGATTCGCGCTTACCTGTTGTATATGATAAAGCAGAAAACCAGGTTGTGTTATTACTAATTTTATACTCATGATTTAATGTAAACACCGGCTGATGGCTTCTTCCAATATTAGCATTACGGATTTCTCCGTTCTGATATCCCCAGTTTGAATTATAATAATGATCGCTTGCTATATCATAAACTTCTTTAGTATTTGATGATGAACGGGCACTTTCGTACTGACTGCCTAAGACGGTAAAATCAAACTCATGCTTATTGATGACTTTAGAAACACCTAAATAATAAGCAAAACCGTCATAATAGGTTCCTTTAATAAAACCTTCTTTAGCCCATCTTTTTGAAATAGAAGCTGAATAAGCCCATCCTTTTTTGTTAAAACCACTTCCATAAGTTAACATAAAACGATTGTCATACGTTCTGTTGCTTAATGAATAGGTAGCCTGAATTTGTTTACGCTGTCTTCCGGCACGTGAGTCAATACTGTATGAACCGCCAACACCACCAAAGGCATAAGTTGATGGATTCAAACCTGAAGTTGACTCTCTTGATCTTAGCACATCATTCAAACCTGACCAGCTTGAAAATGCAGTACGACCGTTGGTTAAATCTTCTTCAGCAATTCCGTTCATTAATGTCGGGAAGTTTTCTGTGTCATATCCACGGGTTTTAAATCGTGCAACACTGAAATTAAAATTAGCTGCTGAAGTAAAAGCATCACGAGATGCACCTAAAACACTGGATACACTTGACTGTGCAGAGTTGGATTGCAATTCATCATCATCAAGTGTTACAACAGGAATGTCGGCTTCTGTTGTAGTTGTTCCCGGGCTGTAAACCAATTTAACCGAACCAACATCAACTGATTCAGCGTTCACAACTACTTCTTGTTTAAAGCCGTTGTAAGCAACATCCTGTACAGAAAGTGAATAAGTGCCATAAGTAACACCACTCATAGTAAATGCTCCATCTTTGTCTGTAATTGATTGATAGTTGGTACCATTCAGCACAACCACTTCACCTGCCATCGGAACACTGTTCTCATTTAAAATAACCCCCTTTATAACTCCGGACTGTGCGGAGGAAAGAAAAGGAAGAATCAATAAAGTCATGAAAAAACTGACTGTAGAAAATAGCTTCATATTTTATAATTAGGGTGGCAAAGCTAAATAAAAAACAAACTTCTGAAAATTCATAAAACATCTGTTAATAACCTCCTAAAATGTTTGTTTTCAAGTGCCTAACCAACATGGGCAATAATTAGGTAAAATCTGACATTCATGTTTTAACATATAAATTACAAATTAGTCATTTTAAAATGATTTGAATCACAATTTCTGAAGTTGGTCAATAAAGAGATTCTTAAAACATTATTTTTGTCGCTCATTTTTAAAAATAGTTAATCGAATGGAAAAAATTAAAGTTTTGAATCCTGTTGTTGAATTGGATGGTGATGAGATGACAAGAGTTATCTGGAAGTTTATAAAAGATAAACTCATTCTACCCTACTTAGACATTGACATAAAATATTATGACCTTGGCATGGAGCATCGCGATGCTACTGATGATAAAGTAACAGTAGAAGCTGCCGAAGCAATAAAAAAATATAATGTAGGAATAAAATGTGCCACAATTACTCCTGATGAGGCACGTGTTAAAGAATTTAATCTGAAACAAATGTGGAAGTCGCCAAATGGAACTATCAGGAACATTCTTGATGGAACTGTTTTTCGTGAGCCAATTGTTTGTAAAAATATTCCACGTTTGGTACCAAACTGGACTGCTCCAATCTGTATTGGTCGTCATGCATTTGGTGATCAGTATCGTGCTACAGACTTTCTGACCAAAGGCAAAGGCAAACTCACCATAAAATTTGAAGGCGAAGATGGCACTATTGAACATGAGGTATTTAATTTTAAAGGCAATGGTGTTGCACTTGCTATGTATAACACCGATGAATCCATTAGAGGTTTTGCACAATCATGTTTTAATGTTGCCCTACAAAAAGGATGGCCATTATATCTGTCAACAAAAAATACCATTCTTAAAAAATATGATGGAAGATTTAAAGATATTTTTCAGGAAGTATATGAGAAGGAATTTAAATCGAAGTTTGAAGCAAAAAATATAACCTACGAACATCGTTTGATTGATGACATGGTTGCAAGTGCACTAAAATGGAATGGAAATTTTGTTTGGGCATGTAAAAATTATGATGGAGATGTACAGAGTGATACCGTTGCGCAAGGTTTTGGCTCGCTTGGTTTGATGACTTCAACATTAATTACACCTGATGGAAAAACAATGGAAGCAGAGGCTGCACATGGAACTGTAACACGTCACTTCCGCGAACATCAGAAAGGAAAACCAACATCTACAAATCCTATTGCTTCAATATTTGCCTGGACAAGAGGACTCGATTTCAGAGGTAAATTAGACAACAATGCTGCATTAATTAATTTTGCAAAAGCGTTAGAAGAAGTTTGTGTAGAAACAGTAGAAAGCGGTAAAATGACTAAAGACCTCGCTGTATGTATTTATGGCAATGAAACAAAGCCTGAACATTATCTGCATACAGAAGATTTTCTTTCAGTGATTGACACCAATCTGAAGAAAAAACTTCAAAAATAAAATGGATTAAAAATGCAAAAGGGAGCTTACGGGCTCCCTTTTTTATGATATCAAATTACAATTTTACTGCATTGAAGTATTAATTTTTGCAAATGCTCTACCTGTAGTAGTTTCGACTTTAGAAGCGGGTGTGATGATTAAGTTGTTTTCATCATCTTGTTTACACTCCACTCTTATTCCACGAGCTACTTTTCCCATTGCATCCTTTTCATAGGCGGTTAAACAATATTGCCCTTTAGACATTTGGGAGAAAGTAATATCCTGCAGTTTCATGGTAGAAAACGTGCCTTTGCTGCTTGTTACTTTTTGAAGTTCGCTTTTGCAATCAGCGATTGCTGCCGTAAACTGTGGAACGCCATCCACATCAACTTTACCAATGATTGTTTGTGCTTTTACTGCTAATGCAGCTATGACAAAAAACAAACTAAATATTACTTTTTTCATTTCTGGAAAATTTAAACATGAAAATGTTTTTCCGGTTAATACGGTACTTTTCAAACAGGGTTACAACAAATTCAATAATAATTTTTAAATGACATTACAAAACTAAATACCCTGTAACCTTACATTGCACATCAACGTTGAATGCCCATATCAGTGTATTAAAATCGCACCAACTTATGGGAAAGATGTTAACTTTTATAAACAAAATGATTCAGAAATTTCAACTAAAGTTGATGACAGCATCGCTGTTGTTTACTTTGTTTCTAATTGTCAGCCATGATAAAACATATGCTGACGGATCGCCACAGTTCAAGCCTGATACAACAAAGGCAACGAATCTTATGATTCTAAATACGCAAACTACCTATGGTACTTTTGCGGGCTACTCTGCCACTGACGAAGACAGGCTATATGTGCGAATCAATAATCCTGCACAGGAAAAAATCTATTTTGGAATTGGTCAGCGTTCTACCAACTCAGACTGGTATGTTCGTATTAAAGATCCTAATGGGAATATCATTTTTGGCCCACAAAAATTACCAACCGGTAATGCACAAGGATTTATCACCTATCATTCGCAAGCCATTGCAGGTCCGAATGTGGTTAACGCAGCAGGTTATAACGGTTATGTTTGTAATCCTACTGCAGGTCTTCCGGGTGCTTATTATATTGAATTCAATAAAGGTAGTGGGACATCAGTTGCAGGTAACACAGAATTAGGCTTAGGTATATTTGATGTAACAGTTGTAAACACTTCCAATAACACAAAAGTCACAGGACGTCTATTTTCAAAAAACTGGGGTTTTAATACTGAATCATATTCAAATCCATTTTTCGGATCTTTCTTTATTTATGGACAGGACAGTTCCGTAACTAAAGTTGATCTGAATGGTATTAAGCCATTTAAATTTCGTGTATCATGTAACCGTTTTGGTACATCCAATTCAGGAAATGCAACAATTGACAGAAGATCTAAAACCGGATTTGCTGTTCCTGTAGAATATCGTTTATTTCTTACAGACCCGGATATTATAGCGTATCCCAATGGTTCAATGTCGTTCTTAACAGGGCCTCCTACACTGGAGCGTTGTGTCAGGGATTCTATTTGCATCAACGTTGGTTTAATAAAAACATCTGACGTTACAGTTGTGATTGACAGAAATAACAACAATAAATTTGATGCCGGTACAGCAGACCGGAAATTATTCTTTCCACAAGTGCCGTCCGGTTCAAGTTGTTTGTATTGGGATGGAAAAGATGGTTTAGGAAATTTAATTCCTGTGGGTAATCCTGTATCAGTAATATTAAGTATTGAATCCGGATTGGTGAACCTGCCAATGTATGATGTAGAGAATCATGAAACAGGATTCTCAATGTCAGTTATCCGTCCCGGCAGTGCACAGTTTGTAGATTCATTATTTTATGATGACGTTTTAGTTGGTGGCTTAACAAACCTTGGCGGTTGCCCATCACCTTGCCATACATGGACATCAAGCCCTGCCAACTCCGACCAAAATACTATTGGTGAAAGTAACACCATTAACACATGGTGGTTTGCACATAAACTTAGCTCAAAAACTATTATCAACTTACCGGACTATTTAGTAAACAGTGCCGGAACAGATAAAAATATCTGTACAAAAGGTGGTGGTCAGGATTCAATAGCATTCAATGGAACCATTGCCTACTCACAATCAAGTTTCACCGGTGCTGTTCAATGGACAACATCGGGAACAGGTCAGTTTAGTCCAAGCGACACAGTTAAAAATGGATATTATATTCCATCAGCTGCTGATATTAATGCAGGTTCGGTAATGCTGATTATGGGTCCTAAAAATGTTTGCGCAACAGTTAAGGACACCATTATAATAAATCTTCGCAAAACTCCACAGGTAAGTCTGACAGGAACAAATATTAATTGTTTTGGTCAGCAGACAGGTGGAATTACTACAACTGTTTCTAACAGTGTAGCACCATACACTTACTCCTGGAGCAATGGTGCATCTTCACAGAACTTAAGCAATGCCGGAGCAGGCACTTATACAGTAACTGTTACCAGCTCGCAAAATTGCAGCACAACTGCAACTGCAACATTAACACAACCTGCAGCGGCATTATCAGCCACTGCAAGTGCAACAGGTGTTGGATGTTATGGTGGTGCAACAGGCGCAATCAACCTGACAGTGAATGGCGGTACATCACCATATAATTTTACATGGAGCAATGGTGCTTCTACACAAAACGTAACCGGACTGACGGCCGGTAACTATACCGTTACAGTTACAGATTCAAAAGGATGTACAAGCACTCAAAGTTCAATTAGCATAACACAACCTGCTGCTGCATTATCATTAGCCAATTCAAAGGTTAATGTAAATTGTTTTGGTGGAAATAACGGATCAATATCAGTAACAGCTTCAGGTGGCACAACACCATATACATACTTATGGAATACGGGAGCAACCAGTTCATCAGTTACCGGTTTAACAGCAGGAAACTATACAGTTACTGTTACCGATGCCAACTCATGTACAACCTCACAAACTTCAATAAACATCAGTCAACCGGCTGCAGCTTTAGCTGCAACACCAACTGCAGTGAATGTAAACTGTTTTGGAAATGCTACAGGAGAAATCAATCTGAGTGTTTCAGGTGGCACTGCACCATACTCCTATTCTTGGAGCAACGGTGCCACATCACAAAACATCAGCAACATTGCAGCAGGAAACTATACAGTTACTGTAACAGATTCTAAAGGATGTACTTCAACACAATCTTCTATTGCTGTTACACAACCTTCTGCTTCATTAACGTCATCAGCAAATACTGTTGCAGTAGATTGTTTCGGCAATGCAACAGGTTCTATAAATGTAACCGTTAATGGTGGAACATCGCCATACAGTTATTCCTGGAATACAGGTGCTACATCACAAAACTTAAGCAATATAACTTCCGGTGTTTACAGTGTTACTATTACAGATGCCAATGGATGTACTTCATCGCAAAATTCAATTAGCGTAGCACAACCTTCTGCAGCATTAACCACATCTGCCACAGGCACTAATGTTAATTGCTTTGGCAATGCAACCGGTGCTGTTTCGCTAACCGTTAATGGTGGCACAGGACCTTATGCTTATACATGGAGCAATGGTGCAACAACACAAAATATTTCAAACATTGTTGCAGGAAATTATAGTGTAACTGTTACTGATGCTAATGGATGTACTTCATCACAAAATGCAATCAGTATTACGCAACCATCTGCAGCATTAAACAGCTCTGTCGCATCTACACAAAACATCAACTGTTACGGAAACGGAACAGGTTCCATCAACATTGCTGTATCAGGTGGTACTTCACCCTACTCGTTTAACTGGAGCAATGGCGCGACAACACAGAATTTAGCCAACTTAACTTCCGGCACATACTCAGTAACAATAACGGATGCTAAAGGATGTACAAGCACAACCAACAATATTACGTTAACACAACCTTCTGCAACCATCAGCGCCAACATTCAATCTATGCAGAATGTTTCTTGTAACGGTGGTGGCAATGGTGCACTAAATCTTACTGTGACCGGTGGAACTGCACCTTACACCTATTTATGGAGCAATGGTGCTACTACACAAAATATAAATGGATTGAGCTCCGGTATATATAATGTAACCATCACTGATTCTAAAGGTTGTGAATTACAAGCTACCGGAACTGTTTCTCAACCTGCCAATGCCTTATCAGCATCAATTTCTTCCTCTCAAAACGTACTTTGTTTCGGAGGAAACAATGCGCACATCAACCTATCTGTATCAGGTGGTACTTCACCCTACTCATTTAACTGGAGTAATGGCGCAACAACACAAAATATCAGTAACATTACAGCAGGCAACTATACCGTAACTGTTACAGATGATAATGGATGTATCTACACGATCAATAAAAATATTTCACAACCTTCAGGAGCTTTAACGGCATCAACATCTTCTTCAACAGAAGTTTCATGCTATGGCTTGAACAACGGCAGCATAAATGTAGGTGTTACCGGTGGTACTTCGCCATTTACTTTTGTATGGAGTACAGGTGCCACAACACAAAATCTTACCGGATTAATTGCAGGTAGCTATACCGTTACAGTAACTGACGCTAATGGTTGTACTACTACTTTAAATAAAACTATCAATCAACCGTCAGCTGCATTAGCTGCATCTTTAGAATCATCAGAAGAAGTAAGTTGTAATGGTGGATCTAACGGACAAATAAATATAAACGTTAATGGAGGTACTTCACCTTATTCATATAACTGGAGCAATGGTGCTACAACACAAAATATTCAAAATCTGACATCAGGAACTTACACAGTTACAGTAACTGATGCCAATAATTGTACAACAACATTAACAAAAGTAATTGGCCAGCCGGCACAGGCATTAAATGCCAGTATAGCAGCAACGCAGCATGTTAACTGTTTTGGTGGCAACAATGCATCAATTTCTATCACAGTTGGCGGAGGCACTACTCCATACTCATACAACTGGAGCAATGGAGCAACTTCACAAAACATCAGTGGGCTTGCAGCAGGATCATACTCAGTTACCATAACAGACAACAATGGGTGTACAACAAATGCAATTCAAACAATTACCCAACCTGCTCAGGCATTGAGTGCTTCTGTAACAGCTTCACAAAATATTTCATGTTACAATGTACCGAATGGCAGCATGAGTGTTACTGCTTCAGGTGGAACATCAGCATACACTTATTTATGGAACAATGGTGCAACAACTGCATCTATTTCAGGGCTTGCTGCAGGAAGCTACACTGTTACCATCACAGATGCAAACGGATGTACAACTACTGCCGACAAAACTATTACTCAACCATCGGCTCAGTTGGATGCAACAATATCTGCATCAACGAATGTTTCTTGTTATGGATTATCTAATGGCTCTGTTTCTATTAATGTAAATGGTGGCACAGCACCTTACACTTATGCATGGAGCAATGGTGCAACTTCACAAAATATCACAGGTTTAAGTTCTGGCGCATATACAGTAACTGTTACCGACAACAACGGTTGTACAACAAGTGAAACCACAACAGTTTCGCAACCGGCACAGGCATTAAATGCATCTGTTTCATCATCACAAAACGTAAATTGTTTTGGTGGTAACAATGCTGCAATTCAACTAAGTGTTTCCGGTGGCACTACGCCCTATTCATACAACTGGAGCAATGGTGCTACTACACAAAACATTTCGGGAATAACTTCAGGCACATATACTGTTACTGTAACAGATGTCAACAATTGCTCGACAACATTAACTAAAGCTATTACACAACCATCAGCAGCAATGGCTGCCAGTGTTTCAACCAGCCAGAATGTTTCCTGCTATGGACAAAATAATGGAAACATCAACTTAGCAGTTAGTGGTGGAACAGCACCTTACTCCTATTCATGGAGCAATGGCGCAACAACACAAAATATTAATGACCTGACAGCAGGAAGTTATTCTGTAACTGTTACTGATGCCAATGGTTGTACAGCACAAGTTATGGCAATAACAATATCGCAACCGGCAGCAGCCTTAGCCACATCTATAAACACTACAGACGTTTTATGTTTTGGCCTATCAACCGGTGCAATCTCAACAACAGTATCAGGCGGTACTGCTCCTTATACATACATCTGGAATACCGGTGCAACAACTTCGGGTTTATCTAATGTAAATTCAGGAACATATAGTGTAACAGTTACTGATGCACAAGGCTGTACAACAAGCCAGGCTGCAATACAGGTAAATCAACCTGCTGCAATTTTAGATGCTAATGTTGCTACTAACGTTTCTGTTCTTTGTTATGGAGGCAACAACGGAAGTCTGACACTTGCTGTAAGCGGTGGAACAGCACCATACACTTACTTATGGAGTAATGGTGCAACAACTCAAAATATTACAAGTATTACTGCAGGAACTTATTCAGTTACAATAACTGATGCCAACAACTGCGGCAAGGCCATATCCGGTGTTTTGGTTAATCAACCAGACAACCCATTAACTACAAGTGTAGCTTCATCACAAAACGTTGCTTGTAATGGAGGAGGAAATGGTTCAATAACGCTTAATGTTGCGGGTGGTACTTTGCCATATACCTACAACTGGAGTAATGGTGCAACAACTCAAAATATTTCAGGACTGTATGCAGGAACTTATAATGTATCAATTACTGATGCTAATGGCTGTACTGCTGCTGCTACAGGTGTAGTTAATCAGCCTTCCGGGGCATTAACTTCATCAGTGGCTTCATCTCAGGATATTCTTTGTTATGGTGGCAACAATGGTTCAGTAACATTATCAGTTGTTGGCGGAACAGCACCATACACTTATAGTTGGAGCAATGGTGCTACTACACAAAACTTAACAAACCTGACAGCAGGTAATTATGCAGTTACTGTTACAGATGCAAATAATTGCATCAGTCAGTCATCCGTGGTAATTACACAGCCATCAGGTGCATTGGCAGCAAGCATTTCAGCTTCACAAAATATTCTTTGCTACAATCAAAGTACAGGAAGTATTGATGTGAGTGTAACCGGAGGAACAGCACCCTTCACCTACAACTGGAGCAATGGTGCAACATCACAGGATATTACCAATATTACAGCAGGCACTTATAGTGTTAGTATTACAGATGCTAATGGTTGTACAACTCAGATGAATGGAATTGTACTTACCCAGCCAAGCGGTGCATTAGCTGTAACGCCACAATTAACAGCCGTAAACTGTTATGATAATTATACCGGTGCTATCACACTTAATGTAAACGGTGGTACAGCACCTTATTCCTACAACTGGAGCAATGGTGCAACAACACAAAACTTAAGTAATATTGCTGCCGGCACTTACAGTGTAACTGTTACAGATGCCAACGGATGTACTTCAGCTTCAACTTCGCTGCAAATAACACAACCTACAGCAGCTCTTAACAATACTTACACATCACAAAACATCAACTGCTTTAATGTAAATACAGGAAGTATTTCTGTAAACGTAACAGGTGGCACTGCACCATACAGCTACAACTGGAGCAATGGTGCATCATCACAAAACCTTAGCAATCTTGCTGCAGGAACCTACACACTAACAATTACTGATGCCAATGGATGTAGTTCAACAACAGGCAGCGTATCAATAACGCAACCTGCTGCTGCATTAGCTTATACATTCACAACAAGTGATGCAGGTTGCTTTGGCAACAACACAGGTGGCATTGACTTAACAGTTACCGGTGGAACCACTCCTTATTCTTTCAGTTGGAGTAATGGTGCTACCACTGAAGATATTTCAGGCATAGCATCTGGCACTTATGTAGTTACTATTACAGATGGTAATGGTTGCACTAACACGTCAGCAAGTATCACAGTAAGTCAACCTGCAGGTGCATTAAACTCAAGCGTTTCTTCTTCACAAAATATCAACTGCTTCGGAAATCAAACAGGATCTATTACACTTTCTGTAAATGGCGGAACAGCACCGTATTCATACAACTGGAGCAATGGTGCTACTTCACAAAATATTTCTAACATTGGTGCCGGCACCTATTCAGTAACAATTACTGATGCCAACGGATGCAGCAATTTACTTTCAGGAATTGCATTAACAGAACCTACAGGTGCATTGACTTCAGCAATTTCAGGAACTCAAAATGTTAACTGCTACGGACAAAGTACAGGAAACATCACACTTAATGTAAACGGTGGAACAGCACCATACTCCTACAACTGGAGCAATGGTGCAATTACTCAAAACCTTAGCAGTCTATCTGCAGGCACATACTCAGTTACCATTACAGATGCCAACAACTGTACATCATCAATTAATAATATCATCATCAGCGAACCTGCTGCAGTACTCTTTGGCAGTGTAAACAGCGTTGTGAATGTTAATTGTACAGGCGGTAATAACGGATCAATAAGTCTTAATGTAAGTGGTGGAACACCACCATTCAGCTATAACTGGAGCAATGGTGCAATAACACAAAACATATCAGGACTTACATCAGGCAGCTATGCTGTTACAATTACTGATGCCAACGGATGTACATTCTCACTTTCTGAAATTATCACACAACCCTCGAGCTCATTAACTTCAGCAATAACTTCATCACAGAATATTAACTGCTTTGGCAATGCAACAGGATCAATTGACTTGTCAGCCAACGGAGGTACTACTCCTTACAATTACAACTGGAGCAATGGTGCTACATCAGAAGATCAGAATGGCATAGCAGCAGGAACTTATACAGTAACCATCACTGATGCCAATGGTTGTACATCATCACAATCAGCTACATTAACACAGCCATCAGCATCACTGACTTCAAGCATCAACAACTTAACTAATGTTGGTTGTTTTGGTCAGAGTACAGCAGCAATATTAATTAATGTCAATGGTGGCACTACTCCTTACTCCTATTTGTGGAGTGATGGCAGCACAAATCAGAACCTGATTGGTGTTGGTGCAGGAAACTATAGTGTAAACATTACTGATGCAAACGGTTGTACTACATCCATTGCAGGAATTGCAATAAGTCAACCCGCTGCAGGATTGGGCGCAACAGTTACATCGAATCAAAATGTATCATGCACAGGTGGTGGTAACGGTTCTATTGATATTACAGTAAATGGTGGAACAATGCCATACTCATTCAACTGGAGTAATGGAGCAGTAAGTGAAGACATTTCAAATCTTGGAACAGGAGCATACACTGTAACTATTACGGATGCCAATGGTTGTACATTTACTCTGACAGAAAATGTAGGTCAGCCTGCTTCGAACCTTGCAACTTCAATTCAGTCTTCGCAAAATGTTGATTGCTATAGCAACGCAACAGGAGCTATTGACCTGAATGCATCAGGAGGAACAGCACCATACACATTTGCATGGAGCAATGGAGCAACTACTGAAGATATTTCAGGACTTACTTCCGGTGTTTATACAGTAACTGTAACTGATGCCAATGGATGTTATAACAATCAAACTGTAACCATTTCACAACCGGCAGGAGTCTTAGCTTCAAGCATAACCGGCATGCAGAACATACTTTGCTTTGGTAATGCAACTGGAAATATAGATCTTACAATAACAGGCGGCACAACTCCTTACAATTTTAACTGGAGCAATGGTGCAAACACTGAAGATTTATCAAACATTGCCGCAGGCACATACAGTGTAACTGTTACAGATGCAAACAACTGTTCGGTTCAACAAAACATAACTTTAACACAACCTGCTGCTGCTCTCACTTCATCTATTACATCTACGTCTCCAGTACTTTGCTTTGGTGGAAATACGGGAAGTGCAAATCTTGATATACAAGGTGGAACAACTCCTTATTCAATTGTATGGAGCAATGGTTCAACTACACAAAATCAACCATCATTAGCTGCAGGAAGTTATAATGTAACTATTACCGATGCTAATGGCTGTACATCAAATCAGTCAGTAACTATCAATCAGCCACAAGATAGTATTTCAGGTGGAATATCCTCTATTGGCAACATCGGCTGCTATGGTAATGCAACCGGAAATATTGATCTTACTGTTAATGGTGGTACTACGCCATATTCATATCTGTGGAACTCAGGTCAGACAACACAGGATCTTAACAATATTACTTCCGGTTTATATGAAGTTACTGTTACAGATCAAAATGGTTGTACATGGTCAATTTCTGCAAATCTTACACAACCAGCTTTAGCATTAAGCAACAATCTGTCACTACAACAAAATGTAAATTGTTTTGGTGGCAACAATGGTGCTATTAACACTAATCCTGTTGGCGGAACAAGTCCTTACACTTACTTCTGGAGTAATGGAAACAACACACAAAATATCAGCAATCTTGCTTCAGGATGGTATTCTGTTACCGTGACTGATGCAAACGGATGTGTTGCAACTGACTCAATAGAAGTACAACAACCTGCTGCTGCTGTAGCTGCAACCTATCAGATGACATCTTCTGTAAGTTGTTTCGGTGGAAATAACGGTGCTGTAGATGTTACTGTAACTGGTGGCACAATGCCTTACAGTTATGTATGGAATACCGGTGATGTTACAGAAGACTTATCGAATTTAACAGCAGGTAACTATACTGTTTCAATCACTGATGCAAATGGTTGTACTTTCAGTCTTGTAACAACAGTAACACAACCTAATGGCCCACTGTCTCCAAGTATAGTTATGACTCCGGTAGGGTGTTTTGCCGACAGTACAGGCTCAATAAATCTTACAGTTACCGGTGGAACACCACCCTATCAGTACTATTGGAGCAATGGTGATACTACTGCTAACCTAACTAATCTGACAGGTGGTTCATACTCTGTATATATTGTTGACTCTAACAGCTGTATTGCTCAGACCTCAACCTATGTTCCTACGCCTGAAGGTGCACTCTATGCCTTCCCTGTTGTTACAAACCTTAACTGTTCATCTCTGACATCAGGTTCAATAATTCTGAATCCAACAGGAGGAACAGTACCCTATTCTTATAGTTGGAGCAATGGTGACACGACAGAAAATCTGGTTAACATTGGTGCAGGACAATACACTGTAACCATTACAGATAGTGCAGGATGTACATATTCACAAAACTTTACTATCAATGGTCCTACACAGGCTTTAGCATTAACAGGACAACAAACCAATATTAATTGTCATGGTAATAACACAGGCTCTGCTTCAGTAACTGCATCAGGTGGTATTCCTCCTTACTCCTACATCTGGACTAACGGAATGACTACACCTTCAATAAGCAATCTCGCTGCTGGCAATTACAAAGTAATCGTTACCGACAGTTACAACTGTTCAACAGACACGGTGTTTGTAATTACACAACCGGATTCAGTTTTAAGTAATATAATTTCAGCAACACAGATACCATGTTACGGACTAAACAATGGAAGCATTAGTGTAACTACACAAGGTGGTACTCCTGCTTACACTTATCAGTGGAGCAATGGCTCAAGCAGTTCTCAATTGAGCAACCTTACTCCGGGAACATATACATTAACTGTTACCGATCAGAAAGGATGTAACGATCAGCAGACTGTAACAATAACACAACCTGCATTTGCACTCACTGCATCTTCAACAGCTAATGAAGCTAACTGTCTTACAGGTAATGGTGCTAACATTGACCTTACTGTTGCCGGTGGTACACAACCATATGCTTATGTTTGGAGCAATGGTTCAACTTACCAAAGCCTTACCAATGTTGGAGCAGGAACATACACTGTCAGCATTACTGATGCCAACGGTTGTACTGTACAACAAACACAGATAGTCACCGACATCTCCGTATTCAATATGAATGCTGATGGACCAACTGAGTTTTGCGTTGGCGGAAAAGTAACTTTAAATGCAACAGTGGTTCAGAATGGTACTTATCAATGGTATGTTAACGGACAAATATTGCCCGGAGCAACATCACCATCACTCACTACTCCTGCTGCAGGTATATATACAGTATCGTTAACCAACTCATGCGGCAACTTTAGTTCTACACCTGTTGAAGTGAAAGTAAATTCAGTGAGTGGGTACACAGTCAGTCCGGGCATGATGATTTGTCCGAGCAATGGAGAGATAGCACAACTTTTTGCAACCGGTGGTTCATGGTACAGCTGGCATCCGGGAGCAGGGTTGAATGACTCTACTATTTCCAATCCTATTGCAACACCAAAAGCTTCAACAACCTATACTGTTACCATTCGTTCCAACGAAGGTTGCGAAGTGGTGAGCGAAGTAATGGTAAGTGTTATCTGCGACACATTGTTTGTGCCAACAGGTTTCTCACCGGATGGTAATGCAGTAAACGATACTTACGTTATTGATGGACTAAGTAAATATCCCGGTAACTTACTTTATATCTACAACAGATGGGGTAACTTAGTTTACAAAAAACGTGACTATGACAATTCGTGGGACGGTACTTCAAACGTTGCCGGAGTTTATATCGGACAGCAATTACCCAACGGAACATACTATTTCATACTCGACCTGAATGATGGCAAGAAGCCAATGCAAGGGTATCTGACACTTAAACGATAAGAATATGAAAGAAACAATAAACAGAATTCACAACAACAAAATAAGAAAAGCAATGTATTCATCAATAAAAAAAATATGGATTATGTCAGTATTACTGACCTCTATCTGCAGCATCAAAGCCAATGCACAGTACGATCCATTGTTTACACAATACATGTTTAACGAAATGTTTATCAATCCGGCATATGCAGGCTCGCGCGATCAGATATCAGCAACTGCATTGTACAGAAATCAATGGGTTGGTATGGAAGGTGCTCCAAAAACACAGACCGTTTCATTACATGGTCCTGTCAAAAACAAAAAGGTAGGTTTAGGAATTTCTTTCATGAATGAATCTATAGGTGTAGAAAAGAAAGTAGGTTTCTTTACTAACTATGCATACAGACTGCAAACCAGTGAGAATGGCCGCTTAGCGTTTGGATTGCAGGCAGGCCTAATCCACATGAAAGAAAACTATCTTGATGTTATCACACACGACCAGAACGATATTCAGTTCAGTCAAAATGTTTCGAAGTTGGTGCCTAATGCAGGCTTCGGAATATACTACAACACCAAGCGATTCTATGCAGGCTTCTCCATTCCGAGATTAATTGAAAACTACATTGACTCAGTCAATGGTGGTGATATAAAAAATCGTTTCACACATAGTAATTTTCACTACTTCCTTACCGGAGGCTATGTGTTTGATGTGAGTCCGGAAATAAAGTTGAAACCTATGACCATGATAAAAGCATCTGATGGTGCAACTATTCAGGCAGATGTTACTCTTGCAGCATACTTCAATGAGATTTTCTGGATTGGATTAACATACAGAACAGGTGCAGCAGCATCAGTATTTGCGCAGGTTAACTTAACCAAACAGCTACGGCTTGGCTACTCTTATGATTACACAACAAACCAGTTGAACAAATACAACTCGGGCACGCATGAAATAACACTTGGCTATGATATTCCACTAAAACGCACAGGTGTACTTAGTCCACGCTTCTTCTAACCAAATTAATAAACTGAATTATGATAGTATCACAGATAAAGAAAATAATTTTTGCCGTTGCAGCACTTTTCATTGCAACAGCAAGCTTTGCGCAGCAGGATGATTTGGTTCTTGCAGATCAGCTTTATTCCAAGTACAGCTTTGGTAAAGCAATACCACTGTATGAGAAAATTCTCTCTAAAAATTACAATCATGGCACAGCATCAAAGCTTGCCGACTGCTACAGAAAGAACAATCAATATAAAGAAGCAGAAAAGTGGTATGAGAGAATAACCGCAGACACCAATGCAACCAATAACGAACATCTTCAATATGCCAAAGTGCTGATAAGTCTTGATAAAAAAGACGAAGCAGAAATGCATCTTGAAAAATATTTAGCAAAAAATCCAAATGACAAATTGGTGGCAGAGCAGCTAAATGCTTTAAAGAATAACACTTTTGGCGAGCAGCAGGGTTCATGGATAGTTAAACGTTTACTTATTAACTCTGTTAATGGTGACATGTGCGCTGTACCTTATGAAGACGGAATCGTCTTTGCATCATCTCGCGAAGATGGTAAAAGCAAAACACAGGACTGGACGTCAAAACCATATCTTTCTTTATGGTTCAGTAAGGGTAAGGAAAATAATTTCAGCACTCCGGTGCTGCTGGAACTTGCCGACAAATCAAAATATAATGACGGACCTGTTTCATTCTCTTCTGATGGTAACGAAATGTACATTACCCGAAACTATGAAGAGAATGGAAAAATTGTACGTGATCAGAACAGAATAGTCAGATTAAAAATATTAAGTGCAACAAAGGCTAACGGAAAGTTTGATGCATTTAAAGAATTTAAATACAACAACAAAACTTATTCATGTGCTCATCCATTTATCTCTAAAGATGGCAACAAACTTTATTTTGCCAGTGATATGCCTGGTGGAAAAGGCGGAATGGATATTTGGGTTTGCAACAGAGTTAATGGCGATTGGGATAAGCCCGTAAATCTTGGTGCGGAAGTAAACACAACAGAGAACGAAGTATTTCCATATATTGATCATGAGGGTAGCCTGTTCTTCTCTTCAAACGGACGTAGTGGCATGGGCGGACTAGACATTTTTAAATGTGAAGTTGAAAATGGAAAATTCAAAACAGCAGAGAACATAGGTAGTCCACTCAATTCAACTTATGATGACTTTGCCTATGTTTATGATAAGAAAAACATGTGTGGCTACTTGACATCAAACCGAGATACTAAAAATGAGAATGACGATTTGTACATGTTCAAAAAGAACTGCGTGCCTTTAGATGGTTTGGTTTATGATAAAGAAACGAACCTGCCACTTGCCAATGCTAAAGTTGTAATCAATGAAGGAGGCAATAAGTTTGCCGAAGTCCAAACTGATGACAAAGGAAAATTCAAATCATGTCTATCAATCGGACAGAATTATGATTTCATTGCATCGAAGGATGAATACCGAGAAAACAAAGTATCTATCAACGGAGTGAATGATGAACCACAAGTACTTAAAATTCCATTATCAAAAATTCCTGCATTTACTCTTGAAGGTCATGTATATTTGGAAGAAGACAAATCTTCATTACCTAACCACCCGGTTAAACTGATGAATTTAAAAACAAATAAAGAAACTGAAACGCTGACTGATGCAAATGGAAATTATCATTTTGATTTAGAACCGGAAACCAATTACAAGGTAATGACCTTCAGAGAAAATTGTGCTGACAACTTTGCTGACCGTTCTACAATTGGATTAACGAAGTCAACCGTTCTGAAAGCAGACTTTGGTTTCTTCTGCCAGGGTGATATAATTCGCGTGGACAATATTTATTACGATTTGGCTAAGTGGAATATCAGACCCGATGCTGCAAAAGAATTGGACAAGTTGGTTGACATCATGAAAAAATATCCTAAGATGCAAATCGAATTAGGTTCACACACCGACTGCCGCGCCAGCTATAAATACAACATGGATCTTTCAGAAAAACGTGCTAAGTCAGCTGTACAATACATTGTCAAAAAAGGTGTTGAGGCTTCAAGAATGACTTACAAAGGTTATGGAGAATCAAAGCTGATTAATCATTGCGAATGTGAGGGAACACGTGTTGTGCCTTGTACAGAAGAAGAACATCAGCAAAACAGACGAACAGAATTTAAGGTACTGAATGTGAAGTAAGGTGAAAACAGTAATAAAACAAAACGAGGGCGGCTGCGAATGCAGCCGCCCTCGTTTGTTTTTAAAACGCACTATTTCACCTTTACCATTTGTTTGGTTTTAACGACTTTATTATTGACCACCAACGAATAGCTGTATTGACCCGATGAAAGATTGTTGCCATAAACCAACAGCGAGCCTGCTCCTGCCTGATGTATTTTAACCGACTTTAATATGCTGCCGTTCTGATTGTAAAAAACAAGCATGGCATTTATTGTTTTTGTATCCTGTTGTGGAATGTTCCAACTGATGGTGGTGTTTTCTGCAAATGGATTGGGGTCATTGCCCAATATGATTGCCGGTGTGTTATCCAGCTCTATGGTTTGTTGATTGCTGCTATTGTTTTGATTTAACAAGGGCGCATTGCAGCATGAGGCTACCGCCATAACCAACGAATCGAGCCTGCTTTGCAATGTAGTTAATTGGCTGGTTAAGGTGTATATCTCCTTAGCCTGACTTTTATATCCTGCTATCAGCAGCGGTATAAACTCCGTGTAGTTTACTGCAAGAATATCTTTCTGTTGACTGATTATTGCACCTGATGAATCATACTCGGCAGGCTGCAAGAAATTCTTTACTAATTGTGGCAATACTTGTTGTACTTCCTGTGCAATTACACCATAATGAGTACCGCCTTCTAATGAAAGACCATAATTATTGAGTGTGTCGTAATTAAATTTATAAATTGATAAATTGTTGAGCAAAGTATCGCTTTGTGGTGCAGGAACAATGTTCTGTTTTAATGTAGAATCACTGGTATGGTAATAATTATTGGTGGCGTAAACTCTTCCATTAAAAAATCCTGCTGCACTTGAGCAATTTCCATTAATACAATTATTGCTAAGTGAAAGTGCGTAAATGCCATAATTAACTGAAGTACCACCTCTTGCTGAAGTATAAATACCAAAGCTAAGCTGACTTACATTTTGTGCTATACTATAAACACCACAGTTGCTATAACCTGTTCCTAAACTTCGAAAAAATCCGCCATAGTTATTAACCATTGAATTGTTTCCAAAAGCTTCTCCTGAAACACCATAATTAAACGCATTAGATGAAGAGGATGAATTTGCTCCCGAACCCTTGAACGCCCCACCAATATTATAAATAGGTTGACCTGCAGTCAAGCGTGTTCCAACACATTCGGCATTTACTCCTGTTAACCTTGTTGTTGAAACAGTGACAGTATTTGTGTTAACCGCTCTTATTGCATCAAACATGTTGTTTCCTGAGGAGGTCGGGATTGGGTTCTGCGCCTCCACATATAATTTTGAATGATTGCCGGGTATAGAACCACTATAATTTCCTTGCATTACACAAGTGTTTGTACCGGGATCAAAAGCTAACCAACTTTCAATGTTTCCACCGTTATCCTCATGTTCTATTGTTAAGCTGTTGGCTACATTCATTCCTGTGGGTGTGCCTACCATTCGAATATGATATTGCATATTGTTATCACCATAAATTCGCATTAAATCTTTATTATATCCATTAGCTGTGTGTAAAATAGAAAGGCCTTCATTACTTTTTGAGTCAATTATAACAGGTGAATTTGGGTGTTGTAGGCCATAGTTTGGAGTAAGTGGTGTAACTTGGTTTGTTGTAAAAAAAGATGTCCCCTCACATTGAAATTTATAACGTGGATTGGTAGTAAAAAAACCTATTCTGTTATTAGAAGTAGAAGCTGCATTGTTGTAAATATCGCTGCATTGAATAACATTTCCCGTATTGTCAAACCGGGCTATAATATCCTGTGTGGTGCAGGTGCTGTTGACACTACCGCCACCAATATCCCTCACCAAAATAACATCGCCATTATTGTCAACACTAAGTACTTTACCATTAGAAGTACCTTCTTGTGAGCCTAAGCGCAAATCCGTAAACCGCAAGCCGCTTGCTCCCGGTTGACCGGCAGCATAGTTTGCATTAGAATTTATTTCAAGTGTATTTTGTGGGCTTGCTGTGTTTATTCCTACAAAACGATAGGTTCCGTTTCTAACGGGATTGATGTACAAATCACCATTTAATGTAGTTTGAAAATCAGTAAAAATAGAAGCATTTGTTTGAGTAATTCTAAACTGTGGCACATTATCTCTATCATAAATTTCTACTCTTCTTGCAGCATCAACAGGGGCAACAGGATTTGGCTGCAAGCCCCATCGCATAAAACCTCTTTGAGCATTATTGCTGTTTGAATACCTTCCCACCTCTATGCTGTCTATATTCCAAACATAGTTTGACCTAAAGTTATTTTGCTGCCATTGTAATGGTGCAGCATTAAACCAAAATCCATTTAATCTGCCAAAAATTTCAAATTGATTATTGGTAGATTGAAGCAATCCACTCCCATCAAAACGTATATGAGTACTGTTGCCAACGCCTGTCCAAATATCCAATGCTTGTTCAGCACCATAAGCAACAGAGTTAGCATATCCTGGATTCCAAATCCTTAAGCCATCAGTTCGTGCAACTGTTCCATTATTCTCAAGCATAGATTGACCTACAGTAAATTCTGCTCTTCTTATTACAGTATTTCCCAGATTCAAATCATTATGCCAAAATTGTATTGGCTGCTGACCTTGGTGCTGGATGACTAACGGAACTGTACTGGAAGGAATTGTGTTATCCCACCCCACATACCAGTTAGCACCTCCAGCCGTATGGGTTAGTCCATCTACTTGTGAAAATGCCAAATTAGAGATTGACAAAAGAATTAGAATGTTTGTTGTTGTTTTCATAAATTTATTTGTTTAATATTTGAATTTTTTTTGAATAAACTATATTCCCTGATGTACAATAAATCAAATAAATAGAGTTTGATGAGGGCGTTGGTATATTAATTTCATTTAATTGAGTTTTTATATTGTAAATTAATTTCCCATCATAAGAATAAATTACAACAGATTTGTGATGATACAACTTATTAAAATCAATAGTTATATTGTTTTCGTTTATTTTTATTTCTTTTACGAGAGATGAAAAATCCTGATTAATTACTTCGTTGAAATTTGCAACGCCAGAACAATAAACAGAATCAGTGGATAAACAAACATCATCTATATAATAGTATGAATGAGTATTAAAAATACCAAGATTCAGTGTGTCTGTATTTACATCATCAAAAAAATTACCTAGAATCAGATAGTTATAAGCAGAGTCAGCTACAAAAGACAATTGAACCTTTGACCAATTTAGCGAGTCTGTATAAATTGAGTCGGAATAGGCAATAGGATTATTTGTAATCGGATATGGGTTTAGATCAGAATAAGACACTGTTGATAAAGCGACACCGAGCTTATTTATTGCAATAGTAAAACCTATTGTTCCATTAAAATTAACATAAAAGGTAACAAAATATTTCTGGCCAATTATTGTTGGTTGCAATAATTGAACTCCAATATACTCTCGGTAAGTTGGTCCTGTTAATTCATAAGGTATCATTCCCATAAAAGCATCTCCAGAATGTGGATATTGGAATCCCAAAAAATTATATGGAACACCTGTCATTCCCATTTGCATACTACTGCAATAATTATAATAATCCGGTGTAGGACGGTAAGAGCTCCAGTAGAGTGCTTTCTCAACTTGATTAGGCACTAATGGGCAACTTACCGTATCCTCAAAACTCGGGTTAGGCACTAAATTAATTTGAGCATTGCAAAACATGCAAGCAAAAGTTAAAATAAGTAGTATAAGTTTTTTCATCAACTTTAATTTTTTGTTATTTGATTTAACTGTTCTTTTAGTTGGGCTATTTCATTTTTTAGTTCGTTGAGCATGGCCGTTACATCTTGCTTTTGGTTTTCGTTTGCTATGATGAGTTGTTTGGTGGTTATGGTGCCGTTTACTTCAAAGGTGGTTTGGGGTGTGGTGCAGGTACTGTTAACACTGACGCCACCAATGTCATTCACTAGTATCACATCGCCATTATTATTAATACTTAAAACCTTTCCTGAACCCGGTGTGGTTAGCACACTTAAATTTCGTAAACGAAGGCCGCTCACGCTGGTAGATGAGGAATTAATATCCACTACATTGGAAGGTGCTCCTGCTAAATCAAACCCTGTAAAATGACCTGTGGGGTTTACCTTCAACATACCCGTTGAAGTGGTTTGAAAATCAGCATGTATATTATTGACATAATTGTATGATATTCGAAATTGAGGCTGATTAACTCCGCTTACTATTTGCAGTTTGGTGAGTGGCCCTCCTGCAACATTCGATAATCCGATGCCTACATTTACATTATTATCGCCTAATATCATTTTATTGTCGTTTAGCACTGTGGCATTGGTGCCTATAGCTGAAGCATAATGAAGATTAAAATTAACAGGCGACCCTGCATTATTTCCAATATAAGTATTATAAGTACCTTTATCATTATAGTATCCTGCATTGCTGCCAATGAAAGTATTATATGAACCGGAGCTATTGCTATTTCCGGAATGACTTCCGGCAAAAATATTTTCATTACCATCTTTAATTGCTTGACCACTGGCATAACCAAAAAAAGAATTGTTGCGGCCAACAATTGGTGTTGCTGGATTTTGACCAATACCTGCACGTGACCCATAAAAGGTGTTATAGCTTCCTGTTGTATTACATTCGCCTGCGCGTAATCCCATAAAGGTATTTTCATTTCCTGTGGTTAAATACATTCCTGCTGTAAAACCAACTATTGAATTGTAATCACCAAGATTGTCGATGCCGGCAGAAGTACCAATAAATATATTGGATTGTCCGTTACTATATCGTCCTGTGTTATCCCCAATAAAAACATTATCATTTCCGGAAGCAAACTCACCGGCAGAAAATCCATTGAAAGTATTCATGTTTCCCGAAGCATTTCCTGCCAAAATATCTTTTCCACAATTTACACCGGTAAAAATATTTTCTGTTCCGGCATTGTGAAGCACTGTTTCGCCTCCTATCATATAATAGTTGCGTGGCTGAGATATGTTAATCTCATCGGCTACATCTAATTGCCACAACGGATTATTGATTCCTATTCCTACTCTGCCATTGCCTAGTATGGTCATTCGCATATTATTAAATGTGCCTGCTCCTGCATTAGTATAAAAACTAATTGGCATAGGATCTTCGTTTTTTATCGTTAGTTCAGGCAATGTTAAGATTCCTAATCCAATTACTCCATTTTTCCACCCAATATAATCCTGTGCAGCAAATGGACTGTTACTAAACCCGGCAGAACTAGCCTGCCCAAACATTTTTAAATTGGAGCAAATTATCAGCACCACTAACATAATTGCCATTGATTTTGAGTTTTTCATTGCGATGATTTTTTAATTGTGAATTATTTTTTGTGTGTAATATGATTTTAATGTTTTTATTTTAACGGCATATAACCCTTTGCTTAATTCGGGAAGTTGAATGTTGGCGTGGTAAACAGCATTGCTTATTTTTTTTTCAAAAACCAATTTACCAATATCATCATATATTTCAATATCCGTAAATCCTATGCCTTCAATATTTAATTCATTATTTACAGGATTTGGAAATATTTTTAACGGATTGTTATTATCAATGTGAGTTATCCCCGTAATGGAATTACAGTAATTAGAATCAGTTGAAACACATATATCATCAACATAATAATAGGCAAACGAGGCAATTGAATCTAACTGAATTCTAGAAGTGAGCGAATCGGTAAAAAAATTACCGATGGCTATGTAGTTGTAAGCAGCGTCAGCCATAAATGTTCCCGATATTTTATCCCAGTTTACCGTATCAGTTATTATGGTATTGGTATAAACATGCGCTGAATCATTTATCGGAATGGGCTCTGTCCAACAATACGGGAAGGGTATTGTTGAAAACTTTATTCCTATTTTATTAGATGCCATATTGTTATAATTATTAAAAACAACCGGATTATAGGATCTATTGACATAAAAAGAAACATAATATAGTTGCCCTATTTGCATTTGCTGATTTAACTGTGCTCCTAATATTTCCCTGCAGTTTGATGATCCTCGTGAAATAGTTATAAATCCTGCATAGGCAACACCAGTTCTTGCATATTGAAAGCCCGCTTGATTTGACGGCACACCTGCTTGTGCGCCATTGCAGTAATTATAATAATCCGGGGAATCTTTATAAGAACTCCATCCGGCAGCTTTATCTATTTGTGGTGGTCCAGCTGGACATGCTAGTGTATCTTCAAAGCTCCAGTTATTAACTAAATTTTGAGAAAAAACCTCACCTCCTGCCCCTCTCCATAAGAAAGGGGTGAGGAAAAGCAATGTTATGAGTAAACATTTTTTCATCACATTTAATTTTTTGTTAATTGATTTAACTGTTCTTTTAGTTGGGCTATTTCATTTTTTAATTCGTTGAGCATGGCTGTTACATCTTGCTTTTGGTTTTCGTTGGCTATGATGAGTTGTTTGGTGGTTATGGTGCCGTTTACTTCTAATTCACATTTGCAAAACGTAAACGATGTGGTATGGCGAAGG
>WBZM01000630.1_pt1 | contig 45849 bp, 45 predicted proteins | sample 5204271 | NCBI WGS metagenome assembly WBZM01 (sample SAMN12344346, study PRJNA552823) | activated sludge metagenome | biome: Activated sludge suspended growth; feature: Nitrification reactor; material: Wastewater; isolation source: activated sludge from nitrification reactor of wastewater... | reverse complement strand
GATCGGACGCGATGCGGCGGTACGGTCCGGCACATCCGTAGGGGCGAAAGTCAAGCTCAGAGGGAGAGATCGGTACGGATCCACATGGGAAAACACAGCGATCCGAAGGCTCATAACCCGAAGGTCGTGGGTTCAAATCCCACCCCCGCCACCAACGACATGGCAGTGATGGCAAGGCCTCCGAGTGATCGGGGGCCCTGTCGCGTCAGGGCCCCGCTACCGGGTGTCTACCGACGCCTACCGGCTATGCGGCGGCCGCGACCTCGCCGACTTCTCGTGAATGGTTGGAGAGGAGTTGTCCAAATGTGGCGGCGGCGTCGTCCTGCATTCCGGGAAGCACGTGCTGGTAGGTCGTCATCGTGAACGCGGGGTTGGAATGGCCGAGGCGTTCGGAGACGACCTTTATCGGGACCCGGTCACGCAACAGAAGGCTGGCGTGGGTGTGGCGCAGATCGTGGAACCGGATCGGTGACACGTCGAGGGGGCGCTGTGCACGGTCGAACGCCTGCGAGACGCTGTGTGGGTGGAGGGGCTGGCCGTCGGGGCGGACGAACACGAGCCCGTGAGCGTTGGCGGCGCCAGCCTCTGCGAGCCCCGTTGTCTGCTCCTGTCGCCATCGGGCGAGCAGGTCCATCGTGTCGGCGTCGATGGTGATGTTGCGCCGGCTGGTGCGGGTCTTGAGTCGTGAAAACTCGAGGCGGTACCCGATCGAGGTGAGGGCCTGGGTCACTTCGATGCGTCGGGTGTCGAAGTGGACGTCGTCCCAGCGCAGGCCGAGGACCTCGCCGCGCCGCATCCCGGTCGCGGCGGCCAGTCGGAACAACATCGAGTAGCGGTTGGCGGCGGTCTCGGTCAGGAAGTCGCTCAGTTCGGCGGCGGTCCACGAGCGGGCGCGGCGTCGAGTCGATGGTCGCTTGCGGGGGTCCGGGACGTGTGAACCCTGCGCCGGGTTCGACGCCAGGAGGCCCCGTCCGACTGCGTCGTTGAGTGAGGATCTGATGATCTGGTGGAGGTTCGTAACGGTCTTCGCTGCGAGTGGCCCACCTCGCCTGCTGCCGGTGATGAGGAGGCGTCGGTAGAGCGCCTCGAGGTGCTCGGTCCGGAGCCGACGAAGCGGTGTGTCGCCGAGGTGTGGGAGCAGGTAGTGCTCGACCGAGGTGACGTAGCGGGCATGTGTCGTGGGTGCGAGTGTCGCCTCCTTGGCAGGGAGCCATTGGCCGAGGATGTACTCGGCGACGGTCAGTGACGAGCCGGTGTGGCGTTGTCGGGCGCGTTGCTCAGTGAGGTCGTTCGCGAGTTGCTCGGCGCCAGCGCGGTCGTCGCAGCGGTGCCAGCGTCGGCGGTCCCTGCCCGATACCGGGTTCCGGCCTTGGTAGATCACCGCGTAGAACACGCCTCGCTTCTCGGTCACGTACGCCACCTGTCGCTCCTCATCATCGGGGTTCGGTAGCGGAGTCGGTAGCAGGCGACGGGATGCGCAGGCCATGTCGTTCTGTGATCGGGTGGGTGCCCCGACGTTGGGCAGTGACCATCGGGTCCGATGGCCGGGTGCCGTCGTGGCGACCGGGGTCTCTCCGGGGAAGTGCGGGGTGGTGCGGTGCAGGGATTGGGTCAGAGCATGGAGCCGAGGTCGCTGCCGACGGTGGGGTACGCGGCGTTCATGGACTTGAGCTGTCGGGTGGTGAGGCCGAGCTTGATGGCGAGCGCGCAGATATTGATCAGCTCGCCGTACTCGGGTCCGAGCATGTGGGCGCCGACGATCGTGTCAGTGGCGCGGTCGATGAGAATCTTGGCGGCGGCGGCGGTCTCGCCGATGCGGTAGTTGGAGTACCAGCCGCTGGTGTCGGTGTAGCGGACGTCGAGGTCGATGCCGGCGTCTCGGGCCTCGGTCTCGAGCAGGCCGACTCGGGTGAGTTCAGGGATGGTGAACACGGCGGTCGCGATCCCGCTGTAGTTGGGTGTGGTGGCGGCGGCTTTGAGCATGTTGGATGCGGCGACTCTGCCTTCGAACACTGCGACGGGGGTGAGCGGCGCACCGGGGGTGTCGGCGGCGTCGCCGGCGGCGTAGATGCGTGGGTTGGTGGTGCTCTGGAGGTGGCTGGCGACGTGGACGCCGTGCGTGCCGTGGGCGATGTCGGCGGCGTCGAGGTCGAGGCGATCGAGTTCGGGTTGGCGGCCGGCGCCGTGCACGACGAGATCGGTGGTGATCGTGGTCTGTCTGCGATGATCGTCGAGGGTGACGTGGTAGCCGTCGCCGCTGCGGTGCACGGCGACGATCTCGGTGTTGCGGCGCACGTCGATGTCGATGGTGTGGCTGCGGGTGACGAGGAGTTCGACGAGGTCGGGGTCGAAGCCGCGCAGCGGGCGGGGGCCGTGGTCGACGATGACGGTGTGGGTGCCCGTGCGCGCGGCGATGTGGGCGAACTCGAAGGAGATGAACCCACCGCCGACGAAGAGGATCCGTGGGGGGAGCGCGTCGAGGTACAAGAAGCCGGTGGAGTCGATGAGGTGATCGGCGCCCGGGAAGTCGAGTGGTCGGGGTCGGGCGCCGGTGGCGATCAGGGCGTGTCGGAACTGGTGGTTGGTGCCGTCGATGTCGAGCCGGTCCGGGCCGGTGAATCGTGCGGTGCCGTGGAGGGTGTCGACGCCGTGGCGCCCGAGGCTGGTTTCCATGTTGGCGGGGACGGGGTCGGTGAAGCCGTGCATGTGGGCGCTGAGCGCCGTCCAATCGATGGCCAGTCCGGCCGGGTCGATGCCTTTGCCGGTGAGGAGGTGTGCGGCGTCGATGATCTCGGCGCCTCGGCGCAGGATCTTCTTCGGGTCACATCCCCGTAGCGCGCAGGTGCCGCCGTAGGGGAGGTCGTCGACGATCGCGACGCGCCACCCGGCGGTCGCGCATTTCTCCGCGGCGGCGCTGCCGGCCATGCCGGCGCCGATCACGATCAGGTCGTAAAGGTCGAACGTCCTGCTCATGTCGGGCTCACTCGATCTGTCGTCGTGGCCGGCCCGGTGCCTGTGAGCGAGCGGTGGATGTCGGCCAGGCAGCACTTGGTGGACGGATTGAGGTGCTCGCAGGCGCAGCGCCGGTCGGCGACGGCGTGCTTGATCGCCGACTTGATGGTGCTGGCACCGCCGTTCCGGGCGGCGTCGGCGACGAGGTCGTCGGCGGTGTGCGCGAAACAGAAACACACCGGCGTCGGTCGATCAGTCGCTTTGTGAGCGACCTGGGCGATGACTGCGTCGGCGTCGACCGTGATCTGGTCGAGGTGGTACACGACCCGACACCCCGCTGTGGGGCAGTGTTGCCAGGCGCCATCGGCTGGGTCGTGATGGTGCGGGCGAACCGGTGCCGAGCCGACGATCGGGCCGACCTCGCCACACGACGGACACGGCCTCGAAGGGCCGGTTGGGATGCTGCAGCATGAGCTCACTGCCCAGCCTGCTGATGGGGCGCTGTGGCGCCAACGGCGACTGTGGATACCAGACCTGCGCTCGCTATCCCGGGACCTGGGTGGCACACCCGCTGGCGGTGCCACCGAAGCACCCCGATCACTGCGATGAACGAGGCGGGCGCAACGGTGATCCAACTCCCGACTTCGAGCCCGGCGATCACACCCGCAGCTCCCAAGGAGCCGAGCAGCGGCAGACCGCAGCACACACCGAACGCGGCAGCACCTGCAGCAACGGGAAACAGCGGATCGTGCCTGCGGCTCGTACCTCCGCGGTGTGTCGGCAGGGCTTCTGTCTTGGTCACGTGGTCCTCTCGATGTTCGCGACGACCGTGTCGATTGATGGCAACATAAACCCTGATCCGTACTCCAAGGTCAAGGAGTACTGTCGTCGTATGCGCATCGGAGATCTGGCGGCAGCTGCGGCGATCCCTACCGAAACCGTCCGCTACTACGAGAAACGCGGTCTGCTGGCCGCCCCGCCGCGTTCAGCCAACGGCTACCGCACCTACGATGATGCTGCTCTCAACCAACTGCGCTTCATCCGGACCGCGCAAGCGGCCGGGCTCACCCTCGCCGAGATCGGCAGTGTGATCGAACTCCGCGACGATGGCACCACGCCGTGCGGCCACGTCACAGCGCTTCTGGCCGACAAGATCGCCGAAGTTCGCGAACGGCGGGTCCAGCTCGCTGCGCTCGAACAGGAACTCATCCGCCTCGTCGATCGCAGCGCCACCTTGAACCCGGCCGACTGCCGGCCGGACGACATCTGCCACGTCCTGTCGAGCGACGGATCGATCGACGCCAGTGCGAATTGGGGTCCGCCACTGAGGTGATCAGGCACCCGCGCCGCGGGCGGAACAGCCGCCTCCGCTGCGATCAGTGTCATCGGAGGGAACGTCAGTCGCTCGGCCGGTGAACGCCCTGACGACCAGCCGAAGCCGTGCGGTTCGATCGACCGACGAGCGCGAGAATCAGACCGATGGATGACCGGACGCAGCGATTCACCACAACCGTCGTGCGCGACCCGAGGCGTCGGGTCCTGGTCCCGCTCCCCTTCGATCCCGACGACGCATGGGGCCACAAGCCCGCCCACCCTGTCGCTGGCACCGTCAACGGCATGGCGGTGCGCGCCGTCATCGAGACACTCGACGAGCGATCGGCGATCCTGCTCGGGCCGGCCTGGCGGCGGGACTGCGGCATCGCGCCGGGCGATGAGGTCGACGTCGTGCTCGAGCCCGAAGGGCCTCAGCGCGACGACCTCGCTGGGGACGTGGCCACAGCGCTCGACGCGGATCCGGCTGCCGGGGAGTTCTTCGACGGGCTCGCCCAGTTCTATCGCCGCGCTTACCTGCGCTGGATCGACGGCGCAACGCGTCGACCGGACCTACGTGCTGCTCGCATCGACGAGGTCGTGGCACTGCTGCACGCTGGCATCAAGCAGCGACCGCGCTGAGATTGGTTCCCCGTGCAGGCCGCCGGGCGAGCACGGAGTGCGGGGCGGTCGCCGTTGACCGCCCCGCACGAATGGGTCAGGTGTCTTCGAGCATCGACTGCATCTGGTCGATCTCGGCCTGTTGGCCGTCGATGATCCCTTGGGCGAGCGCGAGGACGTCGGCGTTCGAGCCCTCCTCGAGTTCGACCTCCGCCATCCGGATCGCCCCTTGGTGGTGTCGGATCATCGTCTCGAGGAACATTCGGTCGAGATCGGCGCCCATGGCCTCGGACATCATGTCCATCTCGTCGTCGGACATCATGCCGTTGGCTCCGTCCATGCCGTCCATGCCGTCGGATCCGGCCGGGTCGATGTCCCAGTCGTCGAGCCAGGTGTTCATCTGGTCGATCTCGGGTCCTTGGGCGGCGTTGATCTGCTCCGCGAGGGCGATCACGGTCGGATCGTCACCGTTGGCAATCACCAGTTCGGACATCTGGATGGCTTGTTCGTGGTGCGGGACCATGCCTTGTACGAAGGCGACGTCGGCGTCGTTCACGTCGTCGGGAAGTTCAGCCGTAGCCGTCTGCCCCCGGGTCGTGGTGGCTCCTGAGTTGCCGGTGGTGCCGTCGTCGTTGCTGCACGCCGCCGCGGTCGTGACGAGCGCGACGGCCAGGATCGCTACGCTGAATGCGCGACGGATCTGTCGGGATGTCATGTGGTCTCCTCATTGTTCGGTCTCTAGTGGTGGCGTCCGGGAACGGGCCCGGTCCCACAGAGGCCGCTCAGCAGCGGAGGATGCACAACGACGCGAGGTTCGGCGCAGCGGGTGCCGCCGTCGGTCCCGGTCGCATCCGTCTCGGAGCGACGAGGCGCCGAAGGACTGATCGTCCTCGCCGTCGGAATCCCACGAGGGCAACGGCGATGACGGCGAGGATCGCTGCGCACATCGCTCCGAGGTGCGACATCGGTGACGGTGAGCAGTCCTGGTCATGGTGACATTCCTGACCGACGGATTGGTCGGGCGACATCGAGGGTGCGGCCAGCATCACGTGCATTCCGAGCACGCCGAATCCGAGCAGCAACATCGCTGCGACCGCCGTTGCCCGTCGTGTCATGGCGGTCACCCTACGACTCGTCCGTGACGACGGTCCGTCGCCGCAGTTGTCCGTCCGACGTCGGGCGTGCTCTCGACGGACCGCGCAGATTGCCGGGCGGCTCATCGCGTGAGGAGGCGTCCGACGGCGCTCATCAGTTCGTCGGCCTGTTCGTCAGGATCGGTGGGTCCGCCGTGTCCGTCAGCGAGGCAGTGCCGGGTGTGCCCGTCCAGGAGCCCGAGGGCGACCTTGTCGAGCGCGGAGCGGATCGCGCTGATCTGGGTGAGGACGTCGATGCAGTAGCGGTCGTCGTCGACCATGCCCTTCACGCCACGGACCTGGCCTTCGATGCGTGACAGCCGGGCCTGCAGCTGTTCCTTGGTTGCGGTGTATCCGCGTTCGGTCATCGGTACCTCCAGCACGACATCTCGTGGATCGATTGTTGACGAGTATACCCCATAGGGGTATCGTCAGACATACCCCATAGGGGTATCGACCACGAAGGAGTCACCGATGTCCACCACCAGGAAAATCAACGTCGACGGCATGAGCTGCGGACACTGCGTCACCTCGGTGACGAACGAGGTCCGCAAGGTCGACGGCGTGACCGGGGTCGACGTCGACCTGGCTGCGGGCACGGTGCAGATCACCAGCGACGCCCCCCTCGAAGAGGCGGACGTGAACGCGGCGATCGACGAGGCCGGGTACGAGGTCAGGCCATGAACGTCCCGACGAAGCTCGCCGCCTTCGGCGCCCTGTCGGCAGCGGTGTTCTTCGCTGCCCTTGGCGTCGGGGCGGCCGTCGGCCCGGTCGACACCCAGAATCAGCCCACTACCCACACCCCGTCGATCGACGGGGCCCATGACACGGCAGGAGGCGACGAGATGGTCGCCATGGACCACACCGCCACCACGCTCGGGGGCCTTGAGACCTCGCAGGCCGGCTATACCCTCGTCCCGACAGAGACGGCGCTCGAGGCCACCGACACCGCCGACTACCGATTCACGATCGAAGGCCCCGACGGCCTCCCGGTGAACGAGTACACCAAGGAGCACGACAAGGAGCTGCACCTCATCGTGGTGCGCCGCGACCTGTCGGGTTACCAGCATCTGCATCCCACCCGTGACGCGGAGGGCGTCTGGAGCACAACCACTGACCTGTCCGTCCCGGGCACCTACCGGATCCTCGCCGACTTCACCCCAACAGCGTCCGGCGACGGGCTCACGCTCGGCCTGGACCTCCAGGTCCCGGGCGAGCAGCGCGCCACGCCACTGCCTGCGCCGTCGAGGACCGCCGAGATCGACGGCTACACCGTCACCCTCACAGGTGACCTGGTGCCCGGATCGTCGTCGGCGCTGACCCCGTCGGTCGCGAAGGATGGTCGACCCGTCACGAATCTGGAGCCGTACCTGGGCGCCTACGGCCACCTCGTCGCGCTCCGCTCAGGCGATGTCGCCTATCTGCACGTCCACCCGGAGGGTGAACCCGGCGACGGCACGACGACGGCGGGGCCGACCATCGAGTTCGCCGCCAGCGTCCCCTCGGCGGGGACCTACCGGCTCTACCTGGACTTCCTTCACGACGGCGTGGTCAGAACCGCCGAGTTCACGGCAACCGCCAGCACGGACGCACCCGCAGCAGCAGCGCCCGACAGCAGCACGACCACCCCGACGTCCGCGTCGCACGACGACAGCGACGGCCACCACAGCAACGGAGCAGGACGATGACCGCTACCACCCACCGCACCGACGAGGGCACTCCCGACTCCGCGGTTCGCACGCTCGACCTGACCATCAGCGGCATGACCTGCGCGTCGTGCGCCAACCGCATCGAGAAGCGGCTCAACAAGGTCGACGGCGTCACCGCCACCGTGAACTACGCCACCGAACGTGCGGCGGTCACGATCGACGGCGACGTGGACGTCGACCCTGCCGAGCTCGTCGCGGAGGTCGAGGCGGCTGGTTACACCGCCCAGCTGCCCCAGGCGCCGGGTGGCGAAGGTGATGACAACGAGGGTGCTGCAACGATCGATCCGACCGCTGCGCTGCGCACCCGCTTGCTCGTCTCGCTCGCGCTGACCATCCCGGTCGTCGCGATGGCGATGATCCCGGCGCTGCAGTTCGACAACTGGCAGTGGCTATCCCTCACGCTCGCTGCGCCAGTCGTCGTGTGGGGTGCGTTGCCGTTCCACCGGGCCGCGTGGCTGAACCTGCGTCACGGCACAGCGACGATGGACACGCTCATCTCGATCGGCACACTCGCCGCGTTCGGATGGTCGATCTACAGCCTGTTCATCGGCGACGCCGGCGTGGTCGGCATGACGATGCCCTTCGAGCTCACCATCCAACGCGGCTCCGGCGCAGATGAGATCTACCTCGAGGTCGCGGCAGCGGTCACCACGTTCATCCTCGCCGGGCGCTACTTCGAAGCGAAGTCCAAGCGCCGCACCGGTGCTGCGCTGCGGGCGTTGCTCGACCTCGGCGCCAAGGACGTCGTGGTGCTCCGCGACGGCCGCGAGGAACGCATCGGGATCGACCAGCTCCAGGTCGGCGACCGGTTCGTCGCCCGGCCCGGCGAGAAGATCGCCACCGACGGCATCGTCGACGAAGGCTCCTCCGCAGTCGATGCGTCGCTGCTGACCGGCGAGAGCGTGCCGATCGAAGTCGTGCCCGGTGACCACGTCACCGGCGCCACGGTGAACGCCGGCGGGCGGCTGGTGATCCGAGCGACCCGCGTCGGAGCCGACACCCAACTCGCCCAGATGGCCCGCCTCGTGACCCAGGCCCAGACCGGTAAGGCCGAGGTGCAACGACTCGCCGACCGTGTCTCCGCAGTGTTCGTGCCGATCGTCATCGTTCTGGCGCTCGCAACGCTCGGCTTCTGGATCGGCGCCGGCGGCGGAACCACGGCGGCGTTCACCGCCGCCGTCGCCGTGCTGATCATCGCCTGCCCGTGCGCCCTCGGACTCGCCACCCCCGTCGCACTGATGGTGGGCACAGGCCGCGGCGCCCAGCTCGGCATCCTGATCAAGGGCCCCGAGGTGCTCGAATCGACCCGCAAGGTCGACACCGTCGTGCTCGACAAGACCGGCACGGTCACCACCGGCAAGATGACTCTCGTCGACGTCGTCGTCGAGCCCGGCACGACCAGGGAGGACGCGCTGCGGATCGTGGGCGCACTAGAGCACGCCTCAGAGCACCCCATCGCCCAGGCGATCGCCAACGGCGCCGCCGACGAGGTCGGCGAACTGCCGCCCGTCGAGTCGTTCGCCAGCCGCGAAGGCCTCGGCGTCGAGGGTGTCGTCGAGGGGCACGGTGTGATCGCTGGTCGCCCGGCGTTGCTCGCCGACTGGGGCCTCACCCCCAGCGAGACACTGCTCGCCGAGAAGGCCGAGGCTGAAGCGCAGGCCCGGACCGCGGTCCTCGCTGCGTGGGACGGCCAGGTCCGGGCGCTGTTCGTGGTCGCAGACACCGTGAAGGCGACCTCGGCCGAAGCGATCCAGCAGTTGCGCGACCTCGGACTCACCCCGATCCTCCTCACCGGCGACAACACCGCCGCCGCCCGCAGCGTCGCCGCCCAGGTCGGCATCACCGAGGTCATCGCCGAGGTGCTGCCCTCCGACAAGGTCGACGTCGTCCAGCGTCTCCAGGCCGACGGCAAGGTCGTCGCGATGGTCGGCGACGGCGTCAACGACGCTGCCGCCCTCGCCCAGGCCGACCTCGGACTGTCGATGGGCACGGGCACCGACGCCGCCATCGAGGCCAGCGACCTCACCCTCGTCCGCGGAGACCTCCGGGCAGCGCCCGACGCGATCCGCCTCGCCCGACGGACGCTCGCCACGATCAAGGGCAACCTGTTCTGGGCGTTCGCCTACAACGTCGCCGCCCTTCCACTCGCTGCCGCCGGGTACCTGAACCCGATGATCGCCGGCGCCGCCATGGCGTTCTCCTCCGTCTTCGTCATCACCAACAGCCTCCGGCTGCGACGTTTCGCTCCGCTGTCCGCCTCCGCCGGCGCAGCTGGCCGCACTCCAGAGATACGGTCCGAAGGGGGTCACCATGTCGTCGACGCCGCATGAACCACACACAGCGCAGCACACCGGTCACCACCAGCATTCCGGGCACGATGACCACGCGGGGCACAACAAGCACGCAGGCCACGACCCGGAGATGTTCCGGCGCCGCTTCTGGATCTCGCTGATCCTGACCGTCCCCCTCGTGGTGACGAGCCACATGGTCATGGACTGGTTCGGCTACACGCTCGACTTCCCAGGCATCGAATGGGTCGGCCCGGTGCTTGGCTCGATCGTGTTCCTGTGGGCCGGCTGGCCCTTCCTCCAGGGCGGAGTGCGCGAGATCCGCGACCGTCAGCCCGGGATGATGTTGCTGATCTCGATGGCGATCACCGTTGCGTACGCGGCGTCGATGGCCACGAGTCTCGGCTGGTTCGACCTGGACTTCTGGTGGGAGCTCGCCGCGCTGGTGACGATCATGTTGCTGGGTCACTGGCAGGAGATGAAGGCGATCGGCCAGGCGCAGAACGCGCTCGCTGCGCTGGCCGAGTTGATCCCGGACGAGGCCGAGGTCGTCCGGGGCGAGGGCGTCACCGAGACCGTGCCGATCGACACGCTGGCCGTGGGCGACGTCGTGCTCGTTCGTGCCGGCGGTCGTGTCCCGGTCGACGGCGAGATCCTCGATGGCGAGGCCGAGCTGGATGAGTCGATGATCACCGGGGAGTCGCGACCGGTCGAGAAGCGTGAGGGCGACCGCGTCGTGGCCGGCACCGTCTCGACCGACTCGTCGCTGAGGATCAGCGTCGTAGCGGTCGGTGATGACACCGCACTGGCCGGCATCCAGCGGATGGTCGCCGATGCCCAGGAGTCCAGCAGCCGGGCACAGGTGTTGGCGGATCGATTCGCTGCGCTGCTCTTCTACGTCGCGGCTGGTGCAGCGCTCGCGACGTTCGTTGCGTGGGCGGCCCTCGGCGACGTGGATTCGGCTGTGGTGAAGACCGTGACGGTGCTGGTGATCGCCTGCCCGCATGCGCTCGGACTGGCGATTCCGCTAGTTATCGCCATCTCGACCGCGGTGTCGGCCCGGGCCGGCATCCTGGTCAAGGACCGCCTGGCGCTCGAGCGCATGCGCACGATCGACGCCGTCCTGTTCGACAAGACCGGCACACTCACCAAGGGCGCCCACGTGGTCACCGGCGTCGCGGCGGCCGACACGGTCGACGAGGACCGGATGGTCGCCATCGCCGGTGCGGTCGAGAGCGACAGCGAGCATCCGTTGGCCCGGGCCATCACCGCCGAAGCCGCTCGCCGGGGCGACGTTCCTGCTGCGACGGACTTCCGGGCACGAACCGGTCGAGGGGTCGATGCCGTGGTCGACGGCGAGCAGTACTCCGTTGGTGGACCGGCGTTGCTCCGTGAGTTGGGCGCACCCGTTCCGGGCGAGGTCCAGCGACGCACGGACGAGTGGGTCGCGCGTGGAGCGGCCGCGCTCTACCTGTTCCACGGTGACGGGATCATCGGGGCGTTCGCGCTCGAGGACGAGGTCCGTCCCGAGGCCCGCCAGGCCGTCGACGAGTTGAAGGCGATGGGCATCCAGGTCGTGATGATCACCGGGGACGCCCAACAGGTCGCTGACGCGGTCGGCGCCGAGCTGGGCCTCGACCGGGTGATGGCCGAGGTGCTGCCCGAGGACAAGGACCGTGCCGTCAGCGAGCTGCAGGCCCAGGGTCTGTCGGTGGCGATGGTGGGTGACGGCGTCAATGACGCTCCGGCGCTCGCCAGAGCCGATGTCGGGCTCGCGATCGGTGCCGGTACCGACGTCGCGATCGAATCGGCCGGGGTGGTGCTGGCTTCGAGCGATCCGCGTTCGGTGACCGGGGTGGTCCGGCTGTCGCGGGCGAGCTACCGCAAGATGGTCCAGAACCTGGCGTGGGCAGCGGGCTACAACATCGTCGCCATCCCGCTCGCCGCCGGCGTGTTCGCGTGGGCCGGACTCGACCTGTCCCCTGCTGTCGGCGCCATCCTGATGAGCTTGTCGACCATCGTCGTCGCCCTCAACGCCCAGCTGCTGCGCCGGGTCGACCTTCAACTCGACCCGATCGCCGAAGAAGAAGTGACGTCGGCGTCGCTCGACTGACGTGAATGCCCATTCGGAGAATGGGAGCAGGCGGGGGTTCCTACGAGACGCGAACAGCCTGAGCATGGCCGGGGCGGTGTCGCTCGGCATCGGGGGTGATGATCCCGTGCCGGGATCTCCGCCATCGCAGGACAGATCAGCGCTGGCAGGCGACCTGTTCTCGCGTCGGGCGTTCGACCGGTGCCGTCCCGAGTGCGGATCGACCAGTTTCGTGTCCTTTACCACCAACGCCGATCTCAGCTCGGCACTAGCACCGGGTAGCGTTCTGACCGTGTCCGATCGTCGTGGATTTAGCATTCTCGCTCGACCGAGAAGCCGCCGCGGCTCCTTTCGCGTAGGGGGCGCCGCAGTCGTCCTTCTCGGAGCAGCATCTCTCGCCGGATGCGGATCGACCGAACCGGTCGAGCGCTCGTCCGCCTCGCCATCCATCTCGGCGGCTCGTCCGTCGGTGGTCGTCTACCGAACCCCGACCTGCGGCTGCTGCAAGAGCTACGAGGATTACCTCCGCAAGCACGACTTCGACGTCCAGTCCGAAGTCCGTGACGACCTGACACCCATTCGTTCGCAGAACGGCGTCCCGTCCGAGGCGGCGAGTTGCCACACGGTGCTCCTCGACGGCTACGCCGTCGAGGGCCACGTTCCCGTCGAAGCGATCGACAAGCTCCTGGCGGAGCGACCCGCCGTGGACGGCATCGGCATCCCCGGCATGCCCACCAACGCCCCTGGGATGGGCGAGCCCGATGGCAGACCCCTCGAAGTCCTCTCGTTCAACGACGACGGAGTCGCACCGTTCGCAACGCTGTGACGGCCGACCCACTGGGGCACCGTGTCACCGAGGTCGAATGCGATGCCGGGTTGTAGCCGAGCTGGAGGTCGAGCGGGCCGGGGAGTTCGACGACGCCGCGACCGGTGAGCCATTCGCTCGATGCGACCTTGGTCGGATGTCCATGGCGAGGACTGCGACGGCGGCGACGATCAGGGTCGCGTGTCGGCGCCGAGCGTGGGGGAGGGCGGTGGGGTTCGCGTGTGGTCCTGTTGGGGGGTGGGCACCGTGGTGTTCCCTCTGTCACTGTCAGTCGGCGGTTCGGGCGCGGTGCTCGTGGTCACGAGGCTCCCCTGTCGAGGTAGCGGTCGGGGTCGGCGGCGAAAGCGGCGGTGCAGGGGAGAGAGCAGAAGCGGTACTCGACACCGTGATGGCGGACCCGGCCGATCGCGGCTTGGCATGCGAGACGCATACGGCACACGGGGTCGACGGACAGGTCGATGTGGGTGGGGCACAGCTCGAGTGCCCACAGCTCGACGGGCTCGAGGATGTTGCGGAGTTGGTGCAGGCCGAGGCTGACCGTGTCGATGTCCGCGTCGTGGGCGGCGCTGAGCATGGAGTTGGTGACGAGGGCTTGACCGGAACCGGCACGGCTCGCGACTCTGGCTGCGAGGTTGACGGTGGCGCCGAAGAAGTCGTCGCCGCGAGCGACGACGGATCCGTGGTGGAGCCCTGCACGGGGTTCGGGGAACCCGCCGAGGTCGTAGGCCGCTTCGAACAGTCGCTGTACCGCGATGATGGCACTGTCGGGGGTGGCGGCGGCGAGCATGACGGCGTCGCCGATCGTCTTGACCAGCTCGGTGCCGGTGCCCTCGATGGCGGTGGTTGCGATGCCGGTGAACATGTCGATCAGATCGACGGCCGCGAGATCGCCGTGGGTCTCGGTGAGAGCCGTGAACCCGGCGAGGTCCACGAAGGCGATCGTGCGATCGGTGCTCATCGCGGGCTGGCCCGACGCACGCTGTGCCGTGCCTGATCGCGCGATGCCCCACACGGTCCATCCACACGACACCAGGTGTTGTTCATTCAGCGCGGAATCTGGTGACGGTGCCGAGGGCTGCGGTGTCGATCTGGACGGCGGTGAACCCGGCGGCGTCGAGCCCGTCTGCGAGTTCTCCGGATGCGAGCAGTCGGTGCGGAGAACGGTCTACGAGGTGCACGATGCGCGCGGTCCGGCGGTCGGTGAGGTCATAGCCGACCAGGGTGCCGCCGGGGCGGAGGACCCTGGCGACCTCCACCAGGGCGTCGCGCCAGTCGATGACGTGGTGCAGCATCAGCAGGCTCACCGCGGTGTCGAAGTGATCGTCGTCGAACGGCAAGTCGGTTGCGTCGGCTTTGGTCACGGTGACGCGGGCGCCGTGCGGGGCGAGACGTCGGCGTGCTGCGGCGACCATCACCGGATCGAGGTCCGTTGCAGTCAGTTCAACGGCCCGGTATCGCTCGAGGAGTGCCCGGCCGTTCGCTCCGGGACCGGAGCCGATCTCGAGCACTTGGCCGTCCAACTCGGTGTCGCCCAGTAGCCACGGCAGCACGACCCGACCGGTGAAGCTCTGCCACGGTGCGCTGCGACAGAACGCCCGCTCGACTCTCGACATCACCGGCATGATCGATCTCCATCGTTTCGCGGAGCCGTGCGTGACTCCATCGGCCATCAACGCTAACATCGGTTCATGCCGATGAAAAGGGAGTTGTCCTGATGGGAACCACCGTGCAACCAGACATTGCGATCGCAGCGCACATGTTCCGCAGCTTCGGCGACCCGACTCGTCTCGCGATCCTCACCGAGCTGCTCCGCGGTGAGCGCCGGGTCGTGGACCTGGTCGACGTGCTCGGCTGTTCGCAGTCGAACGTCTCCGGGCACCTCGCGTGCCTGAAGGAGTGCGGATTGATCTCGGATCGCCCGGAGGGCCGCTCGGTCCACTACCGGCTCGCCACCCCCGCGGTTGTCGACCTGTTGCGTCAGGCCGAGGCGTTGCTGGGCGAGATCGGTGAGCGGGTCGAGCTGTGCGAGAACTATCGGACGAAGCGATGAGCGCGACACCGACCCCTGTCGCGCCGACCCGGACCGAGGGCGAGGGGGGCGGCCTGCTCGGCGACCTGTGGCGCTCCCGCGAGGTGCGCTGGTCCGGGTTCAGCGGTCTGCTGATCGCGGCGGGCTATCTGGCCGGACCCCTCGGAGCTGTCGACGCGATCTCGACCGCGCTGTTCATCGCCGCGGCGCTCGTCGGTGCCCGCTTCTTCGCCGCCGAAGTCGTCGAGGAGCTCGTACGGGAGCGTGCGATCGGCATCGAGTTGCTGATGACCGTCGCCGCGGTCGTCGCCGGTGTGCTCGGCGCGTGGTCCGAGGCCGCGGCGCTGGCGTTCTTGTACTCGATCTCGGAATCGCTCGAGGAGTTCACCGAGGACCGCACACGCGACGCGGTCCGCAAGCTGTTGGACCTCGCGCCGCGCCGCGTCACTCTGCTCGGAGCGGACGGGTCCGAACGCGAGGTCGATGTCGACGAGGTGGTCGTCGGTGACCGGTTCCTGGTGCGCCCCGGCCAGAACATCGCCACTGATGGCAGGGTCCTCGAAGGGACCTCGTCGGTCGACGAGGCCGCCGTCACCGGTGAGTCGGTGCCGGTCGACAAGATGCCCGGTGAACTGGTCTTCGCCGGCACCTCGAACGCGCAGGGCGCGCTCGTCGTCGAGGCGACCGCAACGTCGGCGACGAACACCCTCGCCCGGGTCGTCGAGCTCGTCAGCGAAGCCCAGGAACGCAAGGGCCGCGGCCAGCAGTTCATGGAGCGCTTCTCGAAGGTGTACTCCCCAGCGGTCCTGGCGCTCGCTGCCGGGGTGTGGATCACCGGTGGCGCGGTGACCGGGTCGTGGAACGACTGGGCGCTGCGCGCCGCCACGGTCCTCGTCGCCGCCGCCCCCTGTGCCCTGGTCATCTCGATTCCGGTCACCTACGTCGCCGCGATGGGCCGATCCAGCCGCTCCGGGATACTCATCAAGGGCGGCATCTACCTCGAGGAACTCGGCCGGCTACGCGCCGTCGCCCTCGACAAGACCGGCACCCTCACCCGCGGCAAACCGCAGCTCACCGAACTGCACCCCCTCCGCGACCTCGACGCCGATCGCGCTCTGGCGATCGCCGCATCAGCAGAGCGCCGCTCCGAGCACCCCATCGCCACCGCGATCGTCGACGCCGCCGAAGCGAAGGGCCTCGACTTTTCCGAGCCCGAGGACTTCCGTGCCGCCGTCGGCGGCGGTGTGCACGCACGCATCAAGGGCAAGCAGTACACGGTCGGCAGCCCACGTTTCATCACCGACGAGGGCCACGACCTCGCCCCGATCGCCGACATGATCGAGGAGATGGAAGTGGCCGGGAACACCACCGTGGTCCTCGTCGACGACCAAGGACCGGTCGCAGTGCTCGGGGTGGCCGACACGGTGCGCGAACAATCCGCCGACACGATCACCCGACTCCGCGGCCTCGGCATCGACCACGTCGTGATGCTCACGGGCGACAACCCTCGCACCGCAGCCGCGATCGCCGCACAGGTGGGCATCGACGACGTCGCCGCCGGCATGACACCGGAAGCCAAAGCGGCACACGTCCAACGCCTCGTCGAGCAGTACGGACACGTCGCGATGGTCGGCGACGGCGTCAACGACGCGCCGCCCCTCGCTGCGGCGTCGGTCGGGGTCGCCATGGGTACCGCCGGTAGCGACATCGCGCTCGAGACCGCAGATGTCGCCCTCATGGCCGACGACCTCTCGAAGCTCGTTACTGCCATCGAGATCGGTCGCCGCACCCGCCGGGTCGTCACCCAGAACCTTGCCCTCTCCCTCGTGATCCTTGCCACGCTCGTACCACTCGCCCTGTTCGGGGTCATCGCACTCCCCGCTGCCGTGCTCGCCCACGAACTGTCCGAACTCGTCGTCATCCTCAACGGCACCCGAATGGCACGAAAGTGACGGGTCCGCCGTCGAATCCACGCGGGTCGGCCTCCGCACCGACACCCAAGCGCGTCGGCTCCCCCGACCGTCGACGCGACCGGACGGTGCTCGCCTTTACGGCGCTGGCCGTGCTGGTCGTCGACGTCACCTCGAAGGTGGCGGCTTCCACCTGGCTGCGCGACGCTCCCGTGGAGCTTCCCGGTCCGCTCGACCTGCAACTGGCCTACAACCCCGGCGCAGCGTTCGGTCTCGGATCGAACCTCCCGCTGGCAGTCGTCCTCGCCGTCACCACGACCGTCGCCGCGCTCATCGCCATCGGCGCGTGGCGGGGCTGGCTCCCCAACCCGTGGGCGGCAGGACTCATCGTGGGAGGGGCGATCGGCAACGTCATCGACCGCGCCGAGGCCGGCACCGTGGTCGACATGCTGCACACCGGATGGTGGCCCACCTTCAACCTCGCAGATGTCGCCATCGTCTGCGGTGCGATGCTCCTCGCGTTCAGCTCCCTGCGTTCCAACGAGCCCGATCATCAGCGCGGCCATGGCGATCCCGGGGATGCGGCTTGAATCGGCAACGCATCCGGTCTCCCGCTGGTCGGGTCGTCCCGATGCGGCTCCGCGCCAGCGAGGGGAGGGGTGTTCGGTCCACAACGAAGCGTCGAGCGGGGTCGCGCTCTCGGTCTCGAGGAGCGAACCCGAAGGTCGGCTTGCCGGCGTCGTCGACAGCTTCGGGGGCAGAGCCGATGAGGGCCGGAACGCGAAGCTGACGCCTCGATCCGTCACTCGACGAACCCGCATCGACACCCGGGCGCTTCTACTGTTCCTTCTACCGTGCGGCGCGGTACAGGGGTGTACGGGCTGGCACGTCGGCGGTACGATGGAACTCGAAACCCAAGCACAGGTCCAGCGGAACCCGAAGGTCCCCGTCTCAACCAGCAACGCTCTCTTCGTCGTCGGGCTCCGCGGTGCCTTGCTGACACCCCGATCGACGTGTCGACGAGGTCAGAAGCGCCACCCGAGCTTCTACCGCTCCTTCTACCGTGCGGCGCAGTACAGGGGTGTACGCATTGGCACGACCGGCGTAGACTGACCGGCGAAACCCCAGCTCAAGGGCACAATCTGGTACGTAGTGGTACGGGCTGAGATTCCGATCGGAAACTCATAACCCGAAGGTCGCAGGTTCAAATCCTGCCCCCGCCACCAACTTGAGCATGAAGGCCCAGGTCAGAGACCTGGGCCTTGCTCGTTGTCGGGGCGTTCTACCGGGTTCGCGAAGTGTTCTCCCGGGTGTTCAACCGGCTTTTCTGATCTGGGGGTTTTCGGTGACGGGTGGGGTGAGGAGTGTTTCGATGACGCGGGCGGCGTCGGTGTGCATGGGCGGGAAGGTGTGCTGGTAGGTCTGGACGGTGAAGATGAATTCGCCGTGGCCGAGGCGTTCGCACGCGACCTTGGAGTCGATGCCGTGGGCGATGAGCAGGCTTCCGTGGGTGTGGCGCAGGCCGTGGAACGGGATGACCCGGACCGGTGTTCGGCGGACGATTCGGTCGAAGGTCTGGCTGATCGAGTGCGGGTGCACGGGGCCGCCCGAAGGCGAGGTGAACATCCACCCGGGGTCCTCGATGCCGACCGCGGTGAACTCGGCTGATTGCATCGCCCGCCATCCGGCGAGGACCCGCAGGGTGGTGGGGTCGAGTTCGACGCAGCGGCGGGAGTGGTCGGTCTTGCCCCGGGATTCGTGGAGCTCGTAGCCGACCGCGACCAGGCCGCGGTTGATCGACAGGCGGGCGTGGTCGATGTCGAGGTCTGACCATTTCAGGCCGAGCAGTTCGCTGCGCCGGAGCCCGGTGTTGGCCGACAGCCACAGGGCCGGGAACAGCCGGTGACCTGCCGCGGCACGCAGGAAGGCATGCAGTTCCGCAGGGGTCCAGGCGGTGCGCTCGACTTGTGGGATGGCGCGCTGCTTGGGTGCTGATGCGGCGAGGGCGACGTTGCGCGACACCAGTCCTCGGCGCAGCGCGTACTCGAGGGCACCGCGGATGATCAGGTGGACTTCGTAGACGGTCTTGGGGGCGAGGGGCCTGGTCCCGTCGGTGGGGTGCAGCATCGACTCGTACAGCCTGTTGAGGTCTTCGGGTCGAAGCCGGCGGAGCCGCCGACGGCCGAGGGCCGGGAGGATGTGGCGTTGGGTCTTCTGCACGTAGCTGCGATGGGTGCTGACCCGCAGCTCGAGTTGCTTGGCCGGTAGCCACTGGTGGGTGAGGTAGGCGCCGAAGGTGAGCGAGCGCACCTCGTCGTTGCGGCCGTCTCTCTCCGCGGCGAGCCGGGCGACGAGTGCTTCGGCTTCGGCGCGGTCGGTGCCGGCTGGGTGCCAGGTGCGGCGTTCCTTGCCGGTGACGGGGTCGAGTCCTTCGTAGATGACCGCGTAGTAGCGGTCCCGCTTGCGGGCAACGTGTCCCTTCATGACATGGGTCCTCCGTGTTCTCCCGGATCCGGACGATCCGGAACCCGGTAGAACGATCGTTAGAACCGCCACTCCCGGATGTCGAGCAGAACGGCACATCGCACGAATCCGCAGGTCAACGACCCGGAGGTGACATCGAACAGATCGGTAGAACGCGTGCACGGCTCCGGTCAATTGCGAATCTTTCGAATTGGCCGTACGGTTGGCTGGACAGTTGTGAAGGAGAAGCGAGATGGCTGCACCGACGATCGCACGAACCGTGTTGCCGCCGACTGAGCCGTTGCAGGCGTTGGCGGCGATGCTCGACGGACTCGGCGCGGAACCGACCACGACGCTGTCAGGCCCGAACGGCGAGCACCTTGTGCTCCCCCCTGAGGTGTTCGAGGTGCTGCGCGACGTCGTCGACGCCATGGCTCAGGGCCAGGCGCTGACGATCGCCCCCGTCCACCAACGCCTCACCACCCAGGAAGCAGCTGACCTGTTGGGTGTGAGTCGACCGACGGTGGTGAAGCTGCTCGAGTCCGGTGAGATCCCCTTCGAACAGCCAGGCCGTCACCGCCGGGTCCGCCTCGCCGATGTCCTCGCGTATCGCGAGCGGGCATCGGTCGAACGTCGTGGCGCGCTCGACCGGATGGTCGAGATCGCGGATGCGGCCGCTCTCTACGAACGCACCGCCACCCCGAAGCGCACCCGCTGAGACGTGGTGGCGTTCGCCGCGGTCCTCGACACCGGTGTCGTGTATCCAGCGCAGCTTCGCGGCACGCTGCTCCGTCTGGCCGAACGCAGTGGGTGCTGACCCACAGCTCGTGCCGCTTTGCCGGCAGCCACTGGTGGGTGAGGTAGGCCCCGAAGGTGAGGTAGCGGACCTCGTCGATGCGGCCCTGGCGCCGTGCGGCGAGCCGGTCGACGAGCACGTCGGCTTCACCACGGCCGGTGCCGGCAGGTGCCGGCTGCGGCGTTTCTTGCCGGTGACGGGTCGACCTGGAAGCGCCCCGCCTGGTTGAGGTGGCCGGTTGCCGAGTCGTCCCGACGATGCGGCGAAGAGCCTCGCTCTCATGTGGTGACGGCCCGGTTTCTGGCCGGCGACCGACGTCCGCCTAGTTTGACCTGGTCGCCTCGATCGCTGGAGAGACCGTGACCCGTTCCATTGTTCGCCTGGTCGTCGTCGCTGCGACGGTGGCGGTGTTGCTGGCGGGCTGCTCCAGCGGCGAGAAGCCAACAACAGCTGTCCCGGGGGATGCCGAGGGCGTGACGTTGCACCCGTATGAGATGTTGGACCTCAGCCGCCCGGACGGCACCGATGAGGTGGCGTTGGCCGACCCGTCGGTCGTGAAGGTGGAAGACACCTGGTACCTCTACGGAACGACCGACGCAGAAGGTTTCGAGATGTGGTCATCCACCGACCTCGAGAGATGGACCTATGGCGGTGTGGTGTGGAAGCCGACGGTGGGAACGTGGAACGAGAAGGACCCGAACGGATCCGGGGGCTACTGGGCGCCCGAGGTCCACGTGAACGAGCGCGGCGTGTGGCTCTACTACACGTCCAACGTCCGCATCGGCGTGGCACGAGCCGATTCGCCCGAGGGCCCGTTCATCGATGCGCTCGACCACCCGTTGATCGGCAACGGCTATGGAGGCGTCGGCGACGGTGACCTTCCGGACTCGGAGTCGACGATCGTCGGCAACTTCGACGACCGGGCCTGGGATGCGTGGCTCTACGAGCACTCCGACGGCGCCCAGTACCTGTACTTCTCGGCGATGACCCCGTTCAGCGAGATGCGGGTGATCCCCCTCGTCGACGAGGTCACCCCGGCCGATGTCGAGCCGACGGTGGTGGTCGCCGCCGAAGGCCACCTCGACACCTGGGAGGGTTGGGTCCGTGAGGGGCCGGCGGTCGTGGAGCACGAGGGGGTCCTCCACCTCACGTACTCCGGCAACTCGTGGTCCAACGACTGCTACTCCGTCGGAGTGGCCACCGCCACCGACCCGCTCGGCCCGTTCACCCGCGACGACTCCAACCCGATCATCGCCACAGATGCAGACAGCGAGTTCTACGCACCGGGTCACAACAGCCTTGTGGAGGGTCCGAACGGCGAGCTGCTCGCGTTCCTCCACGTGAAGGTCGATGACGTGCTCTTCGGTGAGCGGCGTCCGATGTACGCGCCGGTCTCCTTCGACGACGGTGCACTGCGCTTCGTCGACCCGCCCAGCACCACCCCGCCGAACACGAAGCTCTGCCTGGAACCCACCCTCTGAGCCGACCTCACCGGATTACCGGCTCTGCTGATGGAGCTTCGGCCGAGCTACCAGCGTGATCGGCTCACGGTTGCGCATGCAGGCTGCGGTCTACGTGCGCCGCGGAGCTCAAGCCGGACGATCTCCGATGATCGTGATGCGCTCCATGACGCGGCGGTTCGGGAAGTAGTCCGACGAGGCGTAGTGCTGGGTGGCGCGGTTGTCCCAGAAGGCCACATCGCCGGGTTGCCAGCGCCAGCGGCACTGGTACTCGGGGAACCCGGCTTGGATCCAGAGCTGTTCGAGCAGTGCCCGACTCTCAGCGGGTTCCATGCCGACGATGTGTTGGGTGAACGCTCGGTTGACGAAGATCGTCTTCCGGCCGGTCTGGGGGTGGGTGCGCACCACGGGGTGGTGCGCGGCCGGGAAGTCCTTGCGGAGCTCGTCGCGGGTGGCTGCGTCCATGGTGAGGCCGAAGTTGGTCAGCCAGTCGTGTTCGGCCACGAGATCGGCGATGCGGGTCTTCATGTCGTCGTGGAGGCCGTCGTAGGCGGCCCCCATGTCGGACCAGAGCGTGTCGCCTCCGGTTTCGGGCACCTCGATCGCACGCAGGACCGAGCCGAGTGACGGGACTTCGCGCCAGCTGACGTCGCTGTGCCAGACGTTCTCGTAGCCGGCGACCTCGGCTCCCTTCTCGAAGCGGACGACCTCGGGGGATTCTTCGGGCTGGTCGACGGCGATCCGGATGAAGGGGTGGGCCTCGAGTGGTCCCCAGTGGGCCGCGAAGGAGGCGTGCTGTTCTCCGGTGATGTCCTGGCCGCGGAAGAACAGGACCTTCCACTCGAGCAGCGCCCGGTTCAGCTGCTCGAAGAGCTCGGCGTCGACGCCCTCGGCGAGGGACAGGCCGGTCACGATGGCGCCGATGGTGGGGGTCAGGCCCTCCACGGTGAAGCGGGTGTAGGGCTCGTCGGCCCAACCTTCGGGCACCCGGCGCTGGACGCGGGGACCGGGGTGGTAGTCGGTGAGCAGGCCGTTGAGGTCGTCGGTGAGGGTCATGCGGTGCCCAGGGGGACGTTGCTGAGGTCGGAGGTGTTGTGCTGCTCGGCGTCCTTCGCCATCTCGAAGTAGTCGGGGGTGTCGCCGGTCCCGTAGCCGGGGAGGACCTGTTCGAAGCTCTGGAACCGCCCGAGCAGGGTCAGTGTCTCTGGTCCGTAGAACGGTAGGTAGAGCGTGCGCCGTGCGTTCGTTCCGGTGGGCGGCGGACCGGCGTGGGTGACGCAGGAGTAGTGGATGGTGATGTCGCCGGGTTCGGTGTCGAGCGGGACGGCGGTGGTCTGCTCGAAGGTCCGTTTCCCGCTCAGGTGCGGCACTCGGCCGTGTGAGCCCGCCAGGGCCCACAGCTGGGAGCTGTCGGGCCCGGCGGCATCGACGTGGATGCCGATGTTGATCGACGGGCACATGATCCCGCATCCGCCGAGGTTGCAGTCGGCGTGCCAGCCGAGGTTGGCGGCGATGCTGGGCCCGAGGTTCGCGCCACGGCCGAAGGGTTTGAGCACCGACACCGCCCCTTGGCCCCGGTCGTGGAGGGGGACCAGATCGCGCTTCGCGAGCGCGACGAGCTGTTCCACGGTTGGGTCGTCGTCCATGAGCGAACGGATCAGCTCGGAGTTCTCCGACATGAACAGCAAGCGGTAGGGGAAGCGGTGGCCGGCGTCGAGGTGGTCGGTCCACCACGAGAAGATCGTGCCCTCGATGGCCTCGGCCTGTAGGCGTTCGATCTCGGCGGCGATCTCGTCGCGGCGCGGTGCCATCGCCCCGCGCACCACCAGGTAGCCGGCCGTTCGCAGGAAGTGCGACAGGTCCTCGTGGTCGTCGTCGAGGGTGAAGGTCTGGTGGAGGTCGAGCGGGTCGCCGTGGCGGTCCTCGAAGGTCATGTTCGGGTCATAGATCTCGCGGCCCGAGTACATGCAGCGCATGGCGGGGGCCCAGCGGTCCCACTCCCGCATGCCGCCGCGGGCGAACCGGATGGCTTCGGCGAGCACGAGCGAGGACGGGTTGCGGAACTCGTGCACGTAGTCCTGCCAGGCTCGCTCGCCGATCTCCAGCACGCCGGTGGCATCGTCGCGCACCCCGGGTTCGATGGTGACGGCGTCCTCGCCAGCCACGTAGGTGTAGGCGCGGCCGCCGCCGCCGCCGCCGCCGCTGCACGCGACGGCGAACGGCGGCGCGTCGACAAGGTCCCACGTCACCTGCTCGTTGACTCCCTCGGCCAGCCGGCGCGGAAGCTCTCGCCGGTGGAAGTCATCGAAGGACCATGCGGGAAAGCCCCAGGATTCGAACTCGCCGACGTTGGTATCCCGTCCGATCGTCGCGGTCATATGTCCCCCTTGACCCTCGTCGGTTCCGAATATTCGGATATCGTTACCGGATATGGAGAAGCCTAGGAGTCCGTCGCCGCCCACGGCAAGGGTGGTCGCGGTGCTTGAGGCGCTGTCCGCGGCTCCGGATGGCCTGAGCTCGTCGGCGCTGGCCAGGGACCTCGGGCTGAGCACCTCCACGGCGGCCACAATCCTTGCCGCCCTCAACTCGACGGGCTACGTCGAGCGCCAGGCGGACAAGTCCTACCGCCTCGGACCCGGCTTGCTCCGCCTCCTCGACGGGCTGCGCCGCCGCTACCCGCTCCTGGGCGTCGCCGACGTCGAGCTCGAGAGTCTGGCCAGTGAACTCGACTGCGGCGTCACCCTCGCTCGGGTCACCACCGACAGTCTCGAGGTGATCCTGACCGCGGGGTCCACCGAGGACCTCGACAACCGGGCCGGGCATCGTGTCCCACTCGACGTGCCCTACGGCGCGGTCGCGATGGCGTGGCAAGACGGCGCAGCGATCGACGAGTGGTTGGCGAGTTCCAAATCCGGCCGCAGCGCTACCGCGCGGCAGCGCATGGTGCTCGATGACATCCGGGCCCGCGGCTACGCCGTGTACGGCATCCCGAACGACGCCGACACCGCGATCGCCCAGATCCACGATCTCCTGGCGTCCGTCGCCACCGACGCCACCCTCGACGCCGTGCGCTCCCAGCTCTCCCGGCTGGCGGGCGTGGTGGGTGGGCGGATCCTCCACACGGACCAGTTGGCCGGTGGTGAGCACCGCTCCGTGAGCTACGTCATCGCCCCGGTCTTCGGCGCTGACGCCCAGCCGCGCTACCTCGTCTCGCTGCACCTGTTCCGCGACGCAATCACCAGTACGGAGCTCGCTCGTCGCGGTGACCGCCTGCTCGCGTGCACTCGCGTGCTGACGGCCCACATCGCAGGCGACGACGTCACCGGCTGAATAGGGCACCCGGTCTGGCCACCAGGTCCGCAGGAGTCGCTCTACCGACGGCGGCGTCATTTCCGAATCCGGATTCGGATATAATCGGCCCCATGGGAACGGCAGGACTCACCGAGCCGGCGGCGCGTCGTGGTCGCCCGCCGAAGGTCGGTCGCGATCGGATCGTGGATGCCGCGGTTCGGCTCGGCCTGGACTCCTTCACGATGCAGGGGTTGGCCGAGGACCTCGGCGTCTCACCCGCGACGCTGTACTCGCATGTCGCCGGGCGCGACGAGGTCATCGCCCTGGTCGAATCGAGGCTGCATGGCGCGATCCGTGGATTCGCTACGGACGCGACGGAATGGCGGGGTTGGCTGACTGACTTCGCCGTGCTGGTGCGTCGCGAGTTGGGGTCGTCGGCGGCGACGCTGCTCAACGCGACCCGTGACGATGCGTCGATGCGGATCGATATCGGCGAACCGGGCCTGCGCCTGCTGATGGCGGCGGGGTTCAGCTCGGTGGAGGCGGCCTACGCGGTGTGGCTCGTTGTTCGAGTGGCGATCACCGCGTCGAGCGGGGCCGATCCGAGCTTCTCCCGGTTCTTGGAGCCCACGGCGGAGCTGGTGCATGCCGCGGGAGACGCCGACACGTTCGCTGCGCTGCGTCGGGTCCACGACGACCTCACGACCTCTGACGTTGACGACACGTTCGCTTTCGACCTCGAGATCGTGCTGGACGGCATCGCCGCCCGACTCGAACGAGCCACCACAGGAGACTGACATGGCCGACACCACCGTCCCATCCGTCGTCGATGCGTTCGAACCGGCCCAGCTCGGCCCGCTGACGCTCCGCAATCGGATCATCAAGGCTGCGACGTTCGAAGGCGTGATGCCGCGGGGGGCCGTGACCGACGAGCTGATCGACTTCCACACGGCCGTCGCCCGGGGCGGCGCTGCGCTCAGCACCGTTGCGTACTGCGCGGTGTCGATGGGCGGCCGGGTCAGCAGCGACACGATGGTGATGACCGAGTCCCTCATCGGAGATCTGCAGCGCCTCACCGCGGCGGTCCACGCCGAGGGTGCGCTGATCTCGGCGCAGCTCGGTCACGCCGGCCTCGTCGCCCAGTCCCAGTCGAAGCGCCACCCGAGCCTGGCCCCGTCCGGCCGGTTCAGCGCACCGGCGATGGGGTGGGTCAAGGGTGCGACCCGCCACGACATGGACGAGGTCGTGGCCGACTTCGAGCGTGCGGCTCGGGTGGCGATCGACGCCGGGTTCGACGCGCTCGAGATCCACCTCGGCCACAACTACCTGCTGAGCTCGTTCTTCAGCCCCAACCTGAACCGGCGCAAGGACGAGTTCGGCGGCAGCGTCGAGAACCGCTCCACGTTTCCCCGGCGGGTCGTCGACGCCGTGCGCCGTGTCGCCAACGGTCGGGTGGCGGTGCTGGCGAAGTTCAACATGGCCGACGGCGTCGAGCGCGGCCTGTGGCTCGAGGAGAGCCTGCAGTTCGCCCAGCTGCTTGAGCGGGACGGTGCCCTCGACGCGCTGGAGTTGACCGGCGGCAGCTCGCTGCTCAACGGCATGTACTACTTCCGGGGCGACGTGCCCCTCAGGGAGTTTGCCGCCGCGCAGGGGCCCATCGTCGGTCTCGGTGTGCGGGCGTACGGTCGCCGCATCTTCCCGAAGCTTCCGTTCGAGGAGGCGTTCTTCCTGCCGTTCGCCCGACAGTTCCGCCGGGAACTCGACATGCCGTTGATCCTGCTCGGCGGCATCAACGAACGGGCCACGATCGATGGTGCGCTCGGGGAGGGCTTCGAGTTCGTTGCCATGGCCCGGGCGCTGCTGCGGGAACCGGACCTGGTGAACCGGATGACGAACTCGGCCAACGCGGTGGGGTTGTGCGTGCACTGCAACAAGTGCATGCCCACCATCTACAGCGGGACCCGCTGCGTCCTCGTCACCGATCACGAGCAGCAGGGGTTGGCCCGATGAAGCGGCTCGACGGACGCGTCGCGGTCGTCACCGGTGCGGGCAGCGGCATCGGCCGGGCGACCAGCCTCGCCCTCGCTGAGCGCGGGTGCTCGATCGCTGTGGTCGACGTGCAATCCGACGGCGCCGAGGAGACCGCGGATCTGGTCCGCTCGCTCGGCACCCGGGCGAGCGTGCACCTCGCGGATGTGCGCGATCCAGCACGCATCGACGAGCTCCCCGCCGAGGTCGAGGACTCGCTCGGTCCTTGCCAGATTTTGGTGAACAACGCGGGGGTGACCGCTGCGGGCGCGTTCGCGGATGAGGCGATCGACGATCTGCGATGGATCGTCGACATCAACGTGTGGGGTGTGGTGCACGGCTGCCGTGCGTTCCTGCCGATGCTGCGGGAGGCCGACGAGGCCCACATCGTCAACATGTCGAGCATGGTCGGGTTGCTCGGTCTGCCGCACAACGTGTCGTATTCGCTCACCAAGGGCGCCGTGCGGGCGTTCAGCGAAGCGTTGCGCGGTGAACTGGTCACCACGCAGGTGGGGGTCACGGTGGTCTTTCCCGGAGCGATCCACACCAACATCACCGCTGGTGCGCGGGGCGGCCAGGCCACCCGGCTCGCGGAGATGGGCCAGTCTCGTCTTGCGCCCTACGTGATGCGGCCGCCCTCCGCGGTCGCCCGCAGGATCGTGTCGGCGATCGAGCGCGATCGTGCACGCGTGGTTGTCGGCCCCGACGCCCACGTGGTGAGCGCGCTCACCCGGGTGCTGCCCGGGCGGTCCGGCCTCGTCGGCCGCCTCACGAACCGCCTCGACACATGATGTCGGACATGGACTTCCCCGAGTTCGCTGTCGCCTGCGGCGAGGAGGGCTCCGACCCGCTGGTGCTCCACGACGGTGAGGTCGTGCGCGTCGACCAGTACCGGGCCAGCGCTCACCTGGAGCATCTCGATGCGGACCTCGCCGACCTTGCGGGACTCGGGGTGAAGGTGTGGCGCTACGGCATGCCGTGGCGCGAAACGGAGACCGCGCCGGGGGTCTTCGACTGGACGCTGTGGGACCGTGCGCTCGACGCGTGTCGGCGCCACGGGCTCGACCCGGTGGTCGACCTGTGCCACTTCGGTCTGCCCGACCACTACGACGGGTTCTGCGACGGCCGGTGGGTCGACGGCTTCATCCGCTACGTCGACGCGTTCCTGGCCCGCTATCGCGAGCCTCGCTGGTTCACGCCCGTCAACGAGCCGGGCATCACCGCCATGTTCTCCGCGCTGCTCGGCATGTGGAACGACCGCCGGGCCAGCACCGACGACTACTTCGTGGCGCTGGGCAACATCGTGCTCGCCAACCTCGAGGCCCTCGCCCGCATCCGTGCCGACCGCGACGGCTGGTGGATCGGGTCCGAGGGCTTCGGCTGTGAGCACGCCGACCCCGACGACGAGGCCGGCGTCCGCGCCGCCACCGAGTCGCGTGACCTGCAGCAGGCCGTCTGGGACCTGCACCTCGGAATCGCACCGCGGGGCGTCGCGGCGAGGCTGACCGACGTCGTGGCCGACCCGGTCCAGGCGCGCATCGACGCCCTCGTCGGCGTCGTGCCATCCGACCGGATCGTCGCCGGCCACGATATCTACCCGGTCAGCGTCGTCGCGCACGGCACACGGGCCGAGTGGCCGCTGTCCATCGCCGACCGCGTCGGCGCCTACGAGGCCGAAGCCGCCGCCTGGTTCGAGCGCTACCGGGTGCCGTTCTGGGTGTCGGAGACCTCCAACCTCGGGCTCCCGGTCGATCAGGGCAGCGAGTGGCTCGCCGCACTGACCGAATCGCTCGACACGCTCGCGGGACGCGGCCTGCCGGTGCGGGGGATTTGCTGGTACAGCCGGGGTGACCAGTACGACTGGGACACCGCGCTGACCGTCCCGATCGGAACCGTGACCGAGGTCGGGCTGTTCGACGCCCAACGGCACCCGCGTCCGGTGGCACAGCACTACGCCGCGCTGGCCCGCCAACACCCCTGAAAGGAATGGCGACGTGACCCACGAGAACGAGCTGACCACCGAGGTCGACCTGTGCACGCCCGACGGCAGTCGGCTGAACCGTGCCGCGCTGGGTTGGTCTCGCCGACCGTTGCACCGGGCGAACCTGGACGGCTGCTTCGGCATCAACAAGCGGTGGGACTACTGGGCCATCCTCGCCGGTGACCTCGTCGTGTCGTCGGTCTACGCCGACATCGACCACTTCGGTCTGGCCGACATCTGGTGGGCCGACCTGGCCGCGGGCGACACCGGAGGCAACGGGATCATCACGACCGACCGCGGTGCGCTCGTCCTGCCCGACCGCCCCGGAACTGCCCCACTGCGCGTCGACCGCGACGGCTTCGCCCTCGAGGTCATCGACGAACCCGGATCGACGCGCCTGCACGGGTCGTGGACCGAACACGACGGGACACCAGGCGCGCTCGACGTGACGATCGAACTGCCCGAAGGACACGAGTCGCTCAACGTGGTGATCCCCTGGAACGACGAGCTGTTCAACTACACCTCCAAGCACCAGGCCCGACCCGCAACCGGCCAGCTCACCGTCGGCGACCGACGCTGGAGGATCGGCGGCGACGGCTCGGACGCGTGGGGTGTCTTGGACGTCGGGCGCGGCCGCTGGCCCGCAGAGATCGCCTGGAACTGGGGTGGCGGGGCCGGACGATGCGGCGACCACGTCGTCGGGCTGCAGTTCGGCGCGAAGTGGACGGAGGGGTCGGGCTACACCGAGAACGGCATCATCGTCGACGGCCGGCTCACCAAGCTCGGCCGCGAGCTCGACTGGTCCTACGACTGGGACGAGCCGCTCAGCCCATGGCGCGTCGTGGACCCCGGCGGGCAGCTCGATGTGACGCTGGTGCCCCGCTACGACAAGCACACAAAGCTCCCCGGCCGCGACCAGGGATCGGAGACCCACCAGGTCTTCGGAACCTGGTCAGGCCGCCTGCGCACCGACGACGGCATCGAGCTCGAAGTCCACGACCTCCAGGGATTCGCCGAGGAAGCACGCCAGGAGTGGTGAACGACCCGGGCGTGATCGCGGTTGAGGCCGGCGCGATCCGCTCAGCTGACCAGCGTCGGCTGCCACACGTCGATCACCTCGAGCTTGACGAGGGTGTGGTCGTGGGGGAGGCCGTAGCTGGCGAGGACCTCCTCGACGGCAGGTTCGCCGGTCTCGTCCATGAACGTCCGCCATGCCGCCTCGGTCTCCCAGACGTCGACGTAGCGGAGGCCGGTGGGCTGGTCGATCGCTCAGGCTGTGGATGAACCGCTCATGGGCCGAGCGACAACGGTGAGGGGTGAGTTGGCAATCATGTGGAGTCGAGCGACAAGACTGGCTGTGGTAGCGGTGGTGCTGGTTGCCGTGGCCGCTGCGCTGTCCGCGTGCTCGAGCGAAGGCAGACGACCTGCGTCGGGCCGCGGCACGCCGACGACGTCGGGAGTTCCATCGACGACGGGGGCGCAGCTGGATCGACCCTTCGGTGTGGGCCGTGTGACCGAGACCTTCGTGGACTCGTCGAGGCCGACACCGGCGGGGGCCGGACGAGCGCAGCGCCCGGAGCGCACGATCGTCACCTCGATCTTGTATCCGGCGGCTGGCGACCCGCAGGGTGACAAGGGGCAGAACGCACCGCCGGCGGGTGGGCGGTTTCCGCTTGTCGTTCTGAGCCACGGCCTCGGCGGGAACGAGGAGTACCTGACCCCGTTGGCGGAGCAGTGGGTCTCTGCCGGCTACGTGGTGGCGATTCCGCACTTCCCTCTGACCTACGCAGGAACACCCGACGGCATCGACGGGGCGGACGTCCAGAACCAGCCCGGCGACGTGAGCTTCGTCATCGACGCGATGTTGAAGGCGAACGACAGCGCCACGGCTCCGCTGGCGGGCCTGGTGGATCCCGCCAGGATCGGCGCGGCCGGACATTCCAACGGTGGGATCACGACGCTGGGTGCGGTGGGCAACAGCTGTTGCCGTGACGAACGGATCCGCACGGCGCTCGTGCTGTCCGGCACTCCGGCGCCGTTCGCCGGCGGCTCCTACGACTTCACCGACATGCCGCCGGTCATGTTCGTCCACGGCATCGAGGACCAGATGGTCTCCTACAACCAGACCGTCGAGACGTTCAACGACTCAGCGGCCCCCAAAGCGCTGTTGAGCATGGCGCAGGCCAACCACGGCGACTGGCTGGTCCCGACCAACGACGTCTTCCCGATCGCTGCAAGGGCGACGACCGACTTCCTCGACGCATACCTCAGAGGAGATCCGTCGGCGGTTGAGCGAATCGCGAGCGACCAGTCGCCACCACTCGCCACGATGTCCTTCGCCCCTGACGACGACTCGGCGGTCACGGTGTCCACGGTCCCGGTGCCGGAGACGGACCGGAAGGCATCGGTCAGCGCTGATACCGACCTCCGAGACGGACAGGTCGTCACCGTCACCTGGAGCGGGTTCCTCCCGGGTCGGACGGTCAACGTCTTGCAGTGCGTCGGCGACGGTCGCGGCGGAAACGCCTCATGTGGAATCGCCGAAGGTCACGTGCTCGTCGCCGACCCGACCGGTGCGGGGTCGATCGACCTCACCGTCCACACAGGTGCGTTCGCGAACGGTGCCTGCGACGCACAGCACCCCTGCACGATCCTCGTGAACGACTCGGGCCTCCTGGACCCAGAAGCGTTCGTCTACTTCCCCGTCACCTTCGCCAGTTGACGGCCAGACCGGGCGAGGCGCCCCCTGCAGTCGTCCGCGAAGCTCCCAGTCCGACTGCACGACGCCGTCCAGGTCGCGTGAGCCGAGCCCGGGATCTGCCACCATCTGGCGCGAACCCGAAGGTCGCTTCTCCGGTGGGTGATGACCTCTCTGCCGCGTGGACAAACCGTGCCCGGACATCAGGCTCAGCCGGTCCCGAGTCGTTCCCGGCGAAACTCCGAGCGCAGTCCGAATCTTCTACTGCTTCTTCTACTGTGCGGCGCGTGACGGGAGTGTACGGGCTGTCACGGCGGGCGTAGAGTGATTGGCGAAACCCCTGCAAGAGGGCACGATCCGGTACGCAGTGGTACGGGCTGAGATTCCGATCGGAAATCTCATAACCCGAAGGTCGCAGGTTCAAATCCTGCCCCCGCCACCAACGAACCAGCAGGTCAGGGCCCCGCCGAGTGCGGGGCCTTCCTGCACCCGGCGGTCCGTGCAGGTACCGGGCCTGTCTGACCCCGTTCTGCGGCACTTCGTAATGCGGCCGGCGAGGATGATGGTGCGCGAGAGCCGGCCGAGGACGCCGCGTCGTGGCCAGCAGTGACAGCGAAGAGCCGCCCAGAGCAATCGGCCCGAGCAGCATCATTCCGGGGCCGGTGGCACTCAGGCGCCTGGGCGAAAGCGTCGCGCAGGGCCGAGGTACGGGCCGTCAGTTCCTCCCGTTATCGGGCTCCCGGTCCAGAAGCGAAGTCTCAGCGAGAGACGGCCGGGAACCGTGCGCCGTTCCTGCCCATGAGGCGGCGGTGCCGAACGCCACAACGAGGATGACGTTCACGACGACGGCGAGCGGTGCGATGTTGGCGATGTGGGCGACCGGCCACAGCACGGCGGCGAGGAGCACGGCGGCGGCCGGCGCTCGATGACCGAGGCGGCGCACCGCCGCCGCCACGAGGATGAGCGACAGCGGGAAGAGCAACCCGAGGGGCTTGATGAGGATCGCTGCTCCGGAACGATCGACGAGCGGCATGTCCCCGAAGGACTCGTGGATCGACTCGAACCCGTACGCGGCGTTCCCGATCGCGCCGGCGATTGCCGTGAACAGCAGTCCCGTGGTCAGCCAGGACCCACCAGGTAGCCACGTCGCGACGCGGAGGACGAGGATCCCGAATCCGATCGCGGCCAGGACGTGGAGCACGCCTGCGGCTCCGCTGTGCCAGCCCTGGAACGCGTACATCGCCTCAGCGCCGAGCATCAGAACGGGGGCGACGAAGAGCGTTGCGGTGAGCATGCGGTCGGCCGGGGTCCCCGGAGGGGCGAGGTCAGCGCGGCCGGAGGCGGTGATGGTCATTGGAGTACCTCTCGATGGGAGATGCGGTCGAGATCGACCATGCGCCGATCTGACCCCTTCGACCACGGGGGAAACCCTCTGCTTCGGTGGGCAGGGCTACCCCTGGGGTCCGGACCACGAGGGCCCTGGACCGACAGCGCCGCCCGCTGGGAGGATGGGCAGGTGACGAACGGGGGAACGAACCGGTTGGAAAGACGTCGCGACGCCGTGGATCTCGTCCTGCTGAGTGGCGTCGTGGTCGTCGTGGGGGCTGGGTTCGCGCAGGGCGTCTGGCTCCCGAACCTGCACAACGGGTTGCTCGCTCTGGCGTTCGCGTCGGTCGGCGCGTACGTGTTGCACCAGCAACCGCGGAACCGGTGCGGCCAAGCGTTCCTCGCCACAGGTGTGGTCGAGGCGGTGATGTTCCTGGGCCGCCAGATCGGCCACGACCCCGCCCCGGGCACGAGCGAGTGGTGGGGATGGCTGGGCGTCTGGCCGCTCGTGGTCGGGCTCGCCCTGGTCACGCTGTCGGTGATCCTGTTCCCCGACGGCTCCCTCCCATCGCCCGCGTGGAAGCGGGCGATCCAAGTCGGCGCCGTCCTCACGGCTGCGCTCGCCGCGACGGCGGCGCTGTGGCCGGTCGGCGAGGCGGCCGCAGGCGTGGACACACCGCATCCGTTCAGCCTCGGTGGAGCGGATGCGGCCGCGGCTGCGTGGGACTTCGCAGCGCGACCGATCTACATCGGGTTCCAGATCGTGTGGTTGGTGGCGGTGGTGGCTCGGTGGCGCACCTCCGGCCGGGTGGCGCGGCGCCAGCTGACCGTCGTGGGCGCTGTAGTGGCCGTGTCGTTGGCGGCGCTGGTAGGGGGCCTCGTGATCTGGGGAGCGCCGACCGCCGGCGTCTTGGCCGTGTGCCTGGTTCCGATCGCGGCGGGGTGGGCGATCGTGCATGGCCAGTACCTGGCAACGCACTCGGCGCTGACCTGGCTGGCCCGACGCTCCGATGAGGACGACGCGCTGCCTGCGGAGCTGGCCGAGGCCATCGCTGAAGCGCTCGGTGCCCAGCGTGTTGTCGTCTGGGCGCGCCGAAACGATCGCTACCACGCCGTGGGGATCTGGCCCGAGGCGAGCGACGAGGCCGTGCCGGTCAGCGCCAACGGGCAACCCGACATGTCGGCCGAGCGTCCGAGCGAGACGGTCCGCGTGATCAGACGCGCCGACACCGAGCTCGGCGTCGTCGTGCTCGATCGGCCACAGGAGCTGTCACGCCACGACCAGCGGTTGCTCGACAGCTTCTGCGGGCAGGCTGCGCTCGTCCTGGAGCACCTCGCCACATCGTCTCCCGTTACCGGCCGCAGTCCCAGCGCTCGGATCGAGCGGCTCTCGCCGCGGGAGTTGGAGGTGCTGGACCTGATGGCGAAGGGGCTTTCGAACGCGGCCATCTGCGAAGAGCTCCACCTGAGCATCAAGACGGTCGAGCCCGCCGTGAGCGCCGTCTTCACCAAGTTCGACCTGCCCCCAGGGCGAGACAGCAACCGGCGGGTGCTCGCCGTGCTGGCCTACGTCGATCACCAGCTGGCGACAGCGGTGCGCACCTGATCGGTTCATAACCCGAAGGTCGCAGGTTCAAATCCTGCCCCCGCCACCATCGAGAACCCTTGCAGCGGCAGGCCTTCGGGCCTGCCGCTGGGGTTCTCGGAGACTTATGGATCTGCAGCTGACTGCCAGATCGAGCCGCTGGGCGCGCGGCCGGGCTTGGTCCGTGCGGTGAAGAGCGCCGACGGACTGTGAACCTGTCGGCTCCAGCCTGTGGCGCCCACCGTGAGCAATCGATCGTGAGCCGGTAAGTCTTCAGCCTGCGACAGGGTCGTGATCCAGCACGTAGATGCGCTTGAGGGGGGCAGTCGACGCCACTCCGGGTCGAGCTGCTCGTTGTGATCGAAGATCATTTCGACCAGCCGACGGCCGTTCACCGAGCGCAGGTCGTGTCGACTGCGGGCCAAGGAGATCGCGTCGCTCGTGAAGGTGTCGAGGGTGATGAACAGGCCGACCTCTGTGCTGCCGGGAGCCAGAGTCCCCATGAGCTTCTGCATGTCGGGCCCGTCGATCGTGTTGAGCGTCCGCTTGCACTGGACCTTGATGATCGGTGGCTCCAAGCCCAGCGGATCCCGGTAGGCGGTGACGTCGACGCCGCCGTCGCCGCTGGCGGGGGTCACCTCGGCGCGGGTAGCCGATCGCCTGGAGCAGCCCGGCGGTGAACATCTCGAAGCGGTAGGGGGCGAGCTTGGCGTGCAGCCGCAGCCTCGGCAAGAAGCGATCCCTCGCCCAGCGCGAGTTCGCGCTCGGCATCGAAGCACTCGAACACCTCGTCGCCGGCGAACCCCTCCACCGCCTCCACGAGGCGTCGTCGGCGTCCTCGCCATGGAGAGCGAACCAGTCGACCCCCGTCCCTGACCGGCCATCGCCATGCGATGATCGCTCTTGTACGATCATCGCATTAATGCGATAGTGCCGATGTGTGGCCGAACTGGAGCTCCACGACGAGATCGTCGACTGGATGGCCTCCCTCGACGACACCGAGTGGGATCGAACGGTCGTGGTGATCGACCGGCTCGCCACGCTCGGCTCGTCGGCGCGGATGCCGCTCTCGAAGAGCCTCGGCGACGGACTGTTCGAGCTGCGGGCACGCTCGGCCCGACGGCACGACGGATCACCTACCGGTTCACCAAGGACGGTCGCATCATCCTGCTGACCACCTTCCGAAAGCAACGCAACAACGAACGCAACGAGATCACCCGGGCACGCAAGGCCGCCGAGGACTGCGCCGAGCAGTACCCCTGAAGGAGATGACGATGGCCAACTACTCCCGCTGGGACGACGTCAAGAAGAAGCGCCCCGGGCCCGATGCCGACACCCGCGCCGGTGTCGAACAGGACCTCGCGCTCGGCCAGCTCATCTACGACCTGCGAACCGAAGCCGGCCTCAGCCAGCGCGAGCTCGCCGAGCGGATGGGCACCACCCAGTCGGTGATCTCCCGTCTCGAGGAAGGCGGGGGACCGCGCAACCGCATCGACACCCTCGCCCGAGTGGCCACCGCCCTTGACCGCCACCTCGTCGTCTCGTTCCCCGAGAAGGTCCCCGCCAAGCTCAAGGACGCCGTCCAAGTCGCCTGACCGCCGCAGCCACGCCGAGTAGGGCAGGGCAGAGGCTTCTGCACTCGCTCCTACACCACGGGTCGGGATTCCCTGGTCTGTGCGGTGCAGATCGCCGCCGGACTGTGAACCCGTCGGCTCCAGCCTGTGGCGCCCACCGTGAGCAATCGATCGTGAGCCGGTAGGTCATCAGCCTGCGTCAGGCTCGTGATCCAGCGCGTAGATGCGCTTGAGGGGAGCAGTCGACACCACTCCGGGTCGAGCTGCTCGTAGTGATCGAAGATCATGTCGACCAGCTGACGGCCGTTCACCGAGCGCAGGTCGTGTCGACTGCGGGCCAGGGAGATCGTGTCGCTCGTGAAGGTGCCGAGGGTGATGAACAGGCCGACCTCTGTGCTGCCAGGAGCCAGAGTCCCCATGAGCTTCTGCACGTCGGGCCCGCCGATCGTGTTGAGCGTCCGCTTGCGCTGGACCTTGGGGATCGGTGGCTCCAAGCCCAGCGGATCCCGGTAGGCGATGACGCCGCCGTCGCCGTTGGCGGGGTCACCTCGGCGCGGTAGCCGATCGCCTGGAGCAGCCCGGCGGTGAACATCTCGAAGCGGTAGGGGCCGAGCTTGGCGTGCAGCGCCTCGATGACGAAGTCGCGGGTGTAGGCCTCGATGCGGTCAGAATTCGGCTCGTCCTCAGCGGTCTCGGTGATTGTCGTGTCCGGTCGACGTGCGGAGGTGCGGCCCGCTCCCGATGCGACCTCCTTGCTGATGGTCGTGGACCCTCAGGTGTCGCGATCGGGCCGGGCCCTCAGGGCGGCGACCACGGTGCTGAGGGCGACGACTGCGGCGATGATGTCGTCAGGCAGTCCGAGTGGTCCCAGCACGACCTCGGGCAGAAGGTCCAACGGGGACAAGACATAAATGGTGCACACCGCCGCGACCAACAGGTAGAGGATGATCCGGCCCGCGTCCCCGGTGCGGGCGGCCGGTTGGGAGATCGGAGTGGTCCTCGTGGCCGAACCACTGCTCGAAGCGGGCGAGTAGGCGATGGTCGCTGGATGGTGGGCGGCCGGCGGCAAGGGATACGCAGTTGCCGGAACAAAATCGGGGCTCGGCGGTGGTGGAAGCGCTGCCCGTCGGTCAGGGTGCAGCTCCGGCGGATACCACCTGAGGTCCGATGCCTGCCACCACCCAGGTCCTGGATCTGTGCCGATGTGTTCCATGTCGGTCCTCTCCTGCCTCCGAACCTCCGAGTCCACGGCAACGAGGGAAACGAGAGATCCCATCTCGCCCGCTGGAACGGCGAGCGGTAGTTCGGCGCAGCGCCACGTTGGGCTCCCCGCGGAGCGCCGTTGACGCGCCATCCGGTCGTGGTCGGCGGATGGCGGGTTCAGGGGCAGGTCGACCGGGGCTCTCCTCCGGTGGCCAGCTCGGTGATCCAGTCGAGGCCCTGCTCGTAGGCGGCGATCGCCGCGGTGACGTGGTCGCCGTCGGGCAGCACGCGACGTTCCCTGCGCCCGTACACCTACGGCCACGGCGGCGAACGGACCTTCGACGTCCCGACTCGACGAGACCGCGATCGGAGTCCGGTCGCCGTCAGCGTGACGCGGCCGACGGGTCCAGCCCGGCGGCGCGTTCGATGCGGACGAGCATCGCGGCAGAGGGCACGACCCGCCCGGTGCCGTAGGTGCTCAGCCTCGACGCGCTGGTGCCGACCGCACGGGCGAACTCGGCGCTGGTGAGACCCGATCGCTCGATCGAACGACGCACGCGGCGGGCGACCTCGGCTCGCTCGGCCTGTTCGGCGTCGTGCCGAGCCCGTCCGATGGCGAGTCGGAAGATCGCTGTCGTGCCGTCGGCATCGCGGTGGTCGAGGTGGTGTTCGGCCCGGCGCGTCACGGCTCCCCACGGGGCACGGCGGATCTCGGCGAAGATCGGTTGCCAGTCGGCGACCAGCCCCCTGTCGATCGCGGTGGCGAGCGCCTCGAACGGCCAGGTGGTGATGTCGTCGGAGGGCGACGCGTCGACGTTGCGGAACTGCAGCATCACACGGCTCCGCTGATCCGCAGAGCGAGCTCCTGGCAGACCTCGACGACCGAGGACCATTCGTGCCAGCGGGGGTCCAGGGCCCGGTAGCGCGGCAGCTCCCGGGTGACCTCGGAGTCACGTGGGTGGGGTTGGGCCAACGCCACGACGAGTGACGTGAGGACGGACCCCGTCTCGTCGGAGCGATCGGCGTAGTAGTCGTCGATGTGCACCAGGATCTCGACGGCCTGCTCGAGCCCCAGGTGTTCCGCGAGGGCGACGACGTCGAGGTAGTCGCGGACGACGTTGCGCTGGACGACGAGGTAGGCCTTGATCCTGAGCGCCTCGGCGGCGGTCGGGGCGACGACGACGGTGTCGTCGCCGAGGTCGATCTCACAGGTCTCGAGTGGACGGGTCCGACGCATCTGGCGGAGCCCCGCCTCGATCCCGCCGAGTCTGCCCATGATCGTGAACGGCGGCTTCGACGCCCGGACCGACGTCGCCCACCCCTCGGTGGCTTCCACGGCATCGAGCACCGTCGCGTAGCTGTCGATCAGATCCGTCAGGACGTGATCGTGGTCGAACGAGTCGCGGTGGCCGGCGTAGAGCGCGGCGGCGGAGTCGCCGACGAGCACGGCGTCGGGGACGATCTCCTGCAGGCGGGCTGCCGAGACGAGCACTGCTCGGAGCGTAGGAGAGGGGTCCGGCACACCATTATCATAATCGATAATTGTGCAGGGATGGCGGCCCCTCGGTCCCCGATTCAGCGATATGGCTGGCAGGAAGGGAGGAGGTTCGACAGGACCAACTCGGAGTTCGGAGTATCCCGGACCGGCTCATGACTGCCGATCCGGGCTCAGGGGCCTCCAACGAACCCCAGGGTGGTTCAACCACCGCTGTGACCTGCGACTTGATCGCGCAGTGGGCCCATGATCCTGGCTGCCTGCCCCAGGATTGGGTTGGGCAGGAGCCGCTGAGTGATGGGAGCAACTCCCGCCCCTGCGCCCTGTCAGATGTTACGGTTGATTCAGATAGAGCAGATGATGCGGAGATGATGATGACTGACATCCTGACCCGAGACGCTGACAAGTTGCATCGAGCGCTGGCCAGGGGCGGCGACGAGGTTCGGCTCACCGTCTCGCGTGAGACTGCCGAGTGGATGTCACAACTCGTCGATGCCAAGGTCAGCGGCCGCGACGTGGTGCTCACCAACGATCGCGGTGAGGTCACTCCGACCCAGGCAGGTCAGATGCTCGGTATTTCGCGGCCCCAGGTCCGCAAGCTGATGGATGACGGCCGACTCGACTTCCGCAAGGTGGGCACACATCACCGGATCACTGTCGCCTCGATCCAGGCCTTCCTGGTGGCCGAGCGTGAGCGGCGTGCACCCGCCCTGGCTGAGCTGGCACGGCTCCAGAACGATGCCGGGCTGGTGGAGTGACGGGCGAGGCCACGGAGGTCTTCGGTCCGATCAAGGTCGTCTTCGCCGATGCCAACGTGCTCTACTCCCGCGTGCTGCGGGACTACCTCGTATACGCCGCTGACGAGGGTGTGATCGCGATCCGGTGGAGCCGAGCGATCCTCACCGAGGCCGTGGAGCACCTCCAAGCCAACAACGTTACGTTCGACGACGAGCAGGCCGACCTCCTCATCCGGCTGCTCAACACCGCCTACCCTCACGCCGAGGTCAAGCCAACGGCGACGGCTCGACGCAAGGTCCACGAGCTCGACATGCCCGATGAGGACGATCGCCACGTCCTCGCGGCAGCCGTGAGTGCTCGAGCGGAGGTCCTGTGCACGAACAACGTCAAGGACTTCCCACCCGAGGCGATGGCATCAGTCGGGATCGAGTTGCTCACGGCCGACGCGTTGCTCTCTCGGCTCGTGACCATGCATCCGTCGAGGATGCGGGACGCGCACCGGACCACCGTGGCGAGCTTGATCGGGGCGACGGATGAGTCGACCATCGCTGCGCTACGGCGGGCCAAGGCCACACAGACGGCCGACCTGATGGAGGCGTTGTTGAAGAAGTCCTGACCGCCCCACCACTTCTATTGGCATGCGGCTTCTCGTCGGCCGCAAGCCATCCACAGGCGATGCAGTGGCTCAGTGCTCGGGTGGGGCGCCGGCTGACCTCGATACGAACGCACAGAGGTTCGCCATGAGCTGGAGCTCTTCGGTGTCGCGGGCGCGGCTGTCGAGGAGCTGATCGGTGCAGACGAGGTATGCGAGGCATCGGGCGCGACTGATCGCGACGTTGAGCCGGTTCTGCGAGAACAGGAACGCGCTGCCGCGGGGGATGTCGGTGGTGTCGGAAGCGGTCATGGAGAAGAACACGACGGCTGCTTCTCGGCCCTGGAACTTGTCGACGGTGCCGACGGCGACGCCTCGGGTGTGGGGATCGCTGTCGAGAGTGTGCTGGAGGAGTTGGACCTGGCGGTTGTAGGGGGCGACGACCATGACGTCGCCCGGGGTGAGCGACGCCGACTCGCCGCGCTGGTTGGTCCACTCCTGACCGATCAGGCGCGCCACCTCGCGGTGGATCAGTGCCGCTTCCTCTGGTGACTCGGTTGAGCGACCGGAGTGTTCGGCGCGCAGCCACCGAAGCCCGGTGCCGGAGGCGGTGCGCTGCACGGAGCAGGACGAGTGGCTGGTGAGGCGACCGTCGTAGACGCGTTCGGAGATGAAGGCAGCGATGTCGGGGTGCATCCGGCGGGTCTCGTGCAGGAACACTCCACGGTCGGGCGGAACGGTGTCGTCGCCGTCGAGGACGTGTTCGAGCACGCTGGCACCGGAGCCGTTGGGGTGGCTGGCCTTGGCGACCTGGGCGAGCTGGAGCGGGTCGCCGAGCAGCACCATGCTCCGCGTCGCTGCAGTTGTGGCGAGCGCGTCGACGAGCGACATCTGGCCGGCCTCGTCGATCAGCAGGACGTCGACGGGGTTGGCGCGCATGGCCACGCTGGCGAAGCACCACGTGGTCCCTGCGACGATCCGGTACTTCGGGTCGGCTGCCTTGGCGTTGCTCGCGGGGTAGTCGACACCGTCGAGAGGTGATGGGGGCTTCTCGCCGCGACGGGCGATCGGCGGTAACGCCCCACTGTTGCCAGCAATGAGCCCGATGGTGGCTTCGAGCAGGTTGTCGATCGCGCTGTGGCTGAAGGCGCAGATCCCGACGCGGAGGCCCGCGGCGAGCAGGCCGGCGATGATGTGGGATCCGGTGTAGGTCTTGCCGGTGCCGGGCGGGCCCTGCACCGCGAGGTAGCTGTGGTCGAGGTGGCGGACGAGACCGGCGATCTGGTCGACGTCGTCGTCGAACGTGCCGCCGGAGGGCCCGTGACCGGCGGTGAAGCGGGGAGGTTCCCGTCGCAGCAACGCGAGCGCGACACGGCTCGGCTCGCCGTGGGCGGCGGGATCGAGCACCGCATGGACGAGATCGTTGATGACGGTGACCTTCTCCCCAGGCTCGTAGAAGTCGTCGAGAACGACCGAGGTGGGAAGCACGCCGTGCTCTTCCGCCTTCTCGTTCCACAGCACGTCGACGGTCTTCTCGCCGTGATCGACAGAGGTGAGAGATCCATACGCGAAGCCCCCGTCAGGAAGCGGATACATCACCTTGCGCGTTGCCGTGCCGAGCTTCGGATCGACCTCCTGCTCAGGGAACCGGAACCTCATGACGGGCAGGATCGGCTTGCCCGATGATCGGGTGCGCTCCATCTTGCCGACGTGCTCGAGCGCCGTGATGAACTCGCCGTCGTCGAACAGGTCGTCGCCGTCGCCGTGGAGCCGAGCGATCCGAGGCCCGTTGGTTGCTCGCCGTTCGCGGAGCCAGTAGCCGAGCACGTCACCGAGGAACCACTCGGTGGTTCCGACGTCGTGCGCCTTCAACGCCGCGACCGTGTCGTCGAACCCTTCGGGCGACTCCGCGACATCGAGCACGGCGTGGCGCCACAAGAGGCCATCTCCACGCTGGTCGACCAGCCAGTCGCGCAGCGCTTTGGTCGCCCGCACGTCGTCTTCGTTGTAGACGGCGATTCGCTCCAGCCGGTCCTTGTCATGGTCGCGGGTCCAGGCGTCGTAGTCGACCACGGCTCCTGATCCGCCGTGGATGTCGTCGCTGCGGACGAAACCGGCGAGGCGTTCGACGTGCTTCAGGCCGTAGGACTCGACACCTGCCTGCACGCTGTTGCGCACCACCGGGTACAGATCGACGAAGCAGCCGGATTCGACCAAGTCTGCGAGCAGCGCTTCCGCGACCCCGTGGTCGGCGGTGAGGCGCTCCAACGAGGATCGCTCCGTGTGGTTGTAGTGGTACACGTGCATCGCCGGGTACGCGGCGCGGCGATTCGCGATGAGCTGGACGAGCTCCCGGGTCCGTTCCGCCTCTTCGGTGCGGTCGTGTGCCCACATCTGGCTGTAGTTCCACCCGCCACTGTCGTCCTGGGCGATGAATCCGAACAGGAAGAACAAGCCGGTATCGGCGCGCCACATCGGGTGCCCTTCGAAGTCCAGGAACACGTCGCCCGCATCGGGTGCAGGGAGCTGCTCAAGCCCATGGCCCCAGGTCGGGTCTTCTTCGGGTCGGATCAACTCGAAGGGTGGCGTTGCGTCGTCGCCCAGCGCTCGAGCCTCGACCTGGAGGCGCGCCTGGGCAGCGAGGCGCTTGACACGAGCTGACGGAACCCCCGGCACCCGTTCGCCCGCGGTCGCGAGCGACTCGACGGAGTCGATGCCGTGGTCGTGGAACTTCTCCATGTCGCTGACGCGGAACCCGGCGACCAGCTGCAACGAGTCCTCCCGACGCCACTGCTGTTCGCAGTGCGCGGCGAACTCGCAGAACTCGCAGTGCGAACAGCGCCGCGGCTCCGTGGCCCTGTCGTGGTCGGCGTCCAGCAGCCGAGCGAGCTGGCCGCGCAACCGCTCCCAGTACGGCATGACTCGCTGCGTCGGGAACGAAACACGGTTGCCCGAACCCAGCCACAGGTGCACGTCGGCGGGCGCCGGCCAGCCCAACGCCTGGACCGCCTCGGCATAGAAGCACAGCTGCAGGACATGACCGACCTTCGCGTCGGTCCTCGCCAGCTTGGAATCGACCGGCTCGTAGCCGAACCCGCCGCCGGGCAGGTCGACTCGGACCAGGAAGTCGGCGATGCCGCGGATGCCGTCGTTCACGAACGGCATCTGGGACACCACGTCGTGGCCGTCTGCCAACGGGTCGCCGACCCGCTCCACCCATTCTCCGAACGGCTCACCGCTCAGGCGGCCCGGCACCTCGAACACGCTGTACCCGCGTGATCGGTAGTCGGCGAGGCAGGCCTGCTCGTGCTCCGAGCCCTTGTCGATCACCAGCTGGGCGAACGACCCGAACGGAACGGACACGGACAACTCGCCGCGGTCGACCTGGTTGCGCAGCGACAAGTAGTGGCCACACTCCAACCACGCCGTGATCTTCGTTGGCGTCAACAGGCGATCCGACACCATGTTCCTTCCGCATCCACCCGATCACGGTATCGACGGCCTGTGACGACCCCGCCCGACGCGGGCCGGAACGCGGCGAGGCCGCAGTGTCGTGGCCGCCGGAATCGATCTCCGACACGGTGACCGCGGTTCACGAGCAGCGACTCAACCCGTACCGTGGTCAGCGCTGATCGGAGGAGGTGAAACCATGACGACGACCGCAGCGATTGACTTGCCGATTGATCTACAGACGATGGACGAGACCGGTCTTCCCTGGACGTTCCTCGACGAGGCCGCCGATCCGTCGCGGATCGTGCCGGGCGCTCACGTCGTCGCCGGGTCAGGCTCCGTGCGTGCGGTCGTCGTAGTGGTCGACGTGACTGAAGAGGGCATCGTGCACGTGTGCGACGTGCCCGGTTCGGTTGAGGACAACGCACACCTGCTCGAGTACCGGAACGACAGCAGAGCTGCTGTGTCCGAGCGTCTGCCAGAAGATCTGCCAGCTCCAGCAGAAACCGGTGGAACGAGGCGGGACGCTACGGCACCACCGGAGGTCGGATCCCCTGGAACCGCAAGGCGGAACGGGCCTCGGCGGCACAGGCCGGAACAGCCGGAGGCTGACTCATGACCCGAAGTTCGCAAGTTCAAGTCCTGCCCCCGCCGCCAACCATATCCAGCGACCTTGAGATCGACGGGAAGCCGGGCTGTGAGGCCCGGCTTCCGCCGTTTTCAGCCTCTGTTGTCGCTTCCGCGGGTTGCTGGGTTGAGCATCCGGGGTGCACCGCGTCTCGCCTCACGTTCCGTGGCATTCACGTCGCCGTCATGACGCGAGGCTTGACTTCGTTAGCTAGGGACCTTAGCCTGACAGATAGGCACCCTAGCTGAGGAGCAGCCCGCCATGACCGTCACCACGCTCACCGCTCCGTTCCGACGTCCAGCGTTCGCATTCCCATTCCCATCCCCGGCGCTCGCCGCCGGCGCCTATGTCGGGGCGTGGATCGTCGGACTCACGGCGTTCGGCACCGGTCCCGGTGCGAACGCCACCGCGACTGAGGTGGCGGCTTGGTACGCCGACCACCGGCTGACCAGCGTGTTGCAGTCCATCTCGGTCCACGGCGTCGCCGCGCTCGCCCTGCTCGGCGTGCTCGTAGCAGCACATCGCTCCGTCCGATCGAACCGCATAGCGCTCGCCGCCGGCATGGCGGCGGTTGCGCTTTCGATCGTGCAGCTCGGACTCGGTGTGGGGCGCAGCGCGTGGTCGACGGGCACCATGACATCCGACCTCGTCGACGCGATCGATCGACTCGACGGCCTCAAGATGTTCGCCCTCGCGGTGATGATCGGTACCGCCGTCCGTGGTCTCCGGTCGGTCGGACTCGTGGGCCGACCCATGGCCGTGACCGGCCTGTTCGCCACCGTTGCCCTGGCCGTGTCGGGCGCCGGCTACCTGCTCGACGTCGCGCCGCTCGAGGCCGCCGCGTTCGTCTCGCTCCCTCTCTTGCTCGTGTGGGTCGGCACCCTGGGCGTCCGAGTCGCACGCACGGCGCGCTGATGCCCCGCGCTGGACTGTCCAGGGAGAGGGTCGTCGAAGAAGCCGCGTCCGTCGCCGACCAAGTGGGATTCGATCGGCTCACCATGGCGGCCGTCGCCGAGCGGTTCGGGGTCGCGCTGCCCTCGCTGTACAAGCACGTCGGCGGCATCGACGCCCTGCGCCGGGACCTCGCCGTGCACGGCATGGCGGTCCTCGCCGACACGCTGCGAGACGCCGCAGTTGGACGGGTCCGAGGCGATGCCCTCACTGCCGTGGCGACCGCCTACCGGCAGTTCGCGACCGACCGGCCCGGCCTGTACGCCGCCACCGTTCGTGCCCCGGCGCCCGACGACGAGGAGCACTCCTCAGTGGCCCAGACAGCGCTCGACGTCGTCGTAGCAGTGATGCGCAGCTACGGGATCGATGGAGTCGATGCCGTCCACGCGCTCCGCATGTTGCGAGGCGCGCTTCACGGGTTCGTCGCCCTCGACGCCGCCGGCGGTTTCGGCATGCCCGAGAGCGTCGACGACAGCTTCGATCGCATGGTCGCCGCCTTCGACGTGATCCTGTCCGAGCAGGCGTCATGAGACCTGGTGTCAGTGCGGTCAGGTTCGCGACCGAGGTGGCGGCGCTCGCCGCGCTGGCCGTCGCCGGCCTCGCCATCGCCTGGCCGCTCGCGCTCGCGCTACCAGCGGCGTTCGCCTTCGTGTGGGGCTGGTGGGTCGCACCCAAGGCCCGCAGCAGGCTGGCCGATCCATCTCGCCTCGCGGTGGAGA
>WBZM01000628.1_pt1 | contig 45964 bp, 42 predicted proteins | sample 5204271 | NCBI WGS metagenome assembly WBZM01 (sample SAMN12344346, study PRJNA552823) | activated sludge metagenome | biome: Activated sludge suspended growth; feature: Nitrification reactor; material: Wastewater; isolation source: activated sludge from nitrification reactor of wastewater... | reverse complement strand
CCGCGGGCGGCGAGCTTGTCGGCGAGTTCGACGGTGGCGGTCTTGGTGCGCACGAAGATGATGGCGGCGTCGAAATCCTCCTCGACCTCGAGGATGCGGGTCAGCGCATCGAGCTTGTGCAGGCCGCTGACCTGCCAGTAGACCTGGCGGGTGGCGGCGATAGTCGTCGTCGCCGACTTGATCTTGACCTCGCGCGGGTCGACCAGGTACTTCTGGGCGACGCGGCGGATCGGGTCCGGCATGGTGGCCGAGAACAGCGCGGTCTGGTGCTTTTCCGGGGTGCGCTCGAGTATCCATTCGACATCGTCGATGAAGCCCATGCGCAGCATTTCGTCGGCTTCGTCGAGGACCAGGGTCTTCAGGCTGTCGAGGCTGAGCGTCTTGCGCTCCAAATGGTCCATGACGCGGCCCGGGGTGCCGACGATGACATGGGCGCCGCGCGCCAGCTGCTTGAGCTGGATGGTGTAGCTCTGGCCGCCGTAGATCGGCAGCACGTGGAAGCCGGGCAGGTGGCGGGCATAGCTTTGCAGCGCCTCGGCGACCTGGATTGCCAGCTCGCGCGTCGGCGTCAGGATCAGCGCCTGCGGTCTGGTGATCCTGACGTCGATCTGCTCGAGCAGCGGCAGCGCGAAGGCGGCGGTCTTGCCGGTGCCGGTCTGCGCCTGGCCGATCAGGTCATGGCCGGCGAGGAGGACAGGGATGCACTCGGCCTGGATCGGCGACGGGGTTTCGTAGCCGATGTCGGTGAGCGCCTGCAGGAGCCCCGGGCTAAAGCCGAAATCGGCAAAGCTTTCAGCGGGAGATGACATGCTGTTTCCTTTCGACGTCGCGCCTTCTTTTGTTCTGCTGGGCGACGTGTTGGCCCGATGGTCGGGCGGCCTGAGTTCCCCGATGCAGCCAGACCGGGGGCGAATCAATGGTGAACCGGAACCTGCAAAACAAGCGGAAAGCGTTGGCTGCTCTGGAGACCTGCGGGCGCTGCATCAACCCATTGAAATTGCGAGTTTACTCGATTTCGAGCAGGGCCGCCAGTTCGCCGGCGGTGAAGCCGGCGGCGAGGCGCGCGGGTTCGTTCAGCGGCGCCTGCGGCCGGGGGCCGTCGAAGGCCTGCAGCAGATGGCGGTAGGTGCCTTCGGGTTCCAGATTGCGTTCGCCGCAGAGCCGGCGGAACCAGGCGTCGCCGAGGCCGACGTGGCCGATCTCGTCGTGCAGGATGACGTCGAGCAGGCGCGCCGATGCCTGGTCGCCGGCTTCCGCCAGCTTTTGCCGGATCGGCGGTGTGGCGTCGAGTCCGCGCGCCTCGAGCAGGCGCGGCACCAGCGCCATCCGGGCGAGGACGTCGCCGGTCGTCTTCTCGGCCATGTCCCAGAGGCCGGCATGCGCCGCGAAGTCGCCGTAGTCGTGACCAAACTCGCGCAGGCGCTGGCGCAGGATGGTGAAGTGATGGGCCTCCTCGGCGGCGACGCCGATCCAGTCGGCGTAGTACTGCCGGGGCATGCCGCGGAAGCGGGCGGCGTGATCGAGCGCCAGGTTGATCGCCGAGAATTCGATATGCACGATGGCATGCAACAGCCGGGCGCGGCCTTCCGGGCTTTTCGCGCCCCGTTGCGGCACCTGCCGCGGCGGCACCAGTTCGGGCCGCGGCGGCCGGCCGCAAACCAGGTCGACCGCTGTCGCATCCTGCCAGTCCAGCCGGCCCGCCTGCCAGTAGCCGGCGATTGCTGCGGTCAACGCGAGTTTCTGGTCGATTTCCGGCGTCGCCAGCGCCGCGGCCAGGGCGACGAACAGCGATGCGCTCATGGCGCCGGGTTGGTGTAGCGCAGGTGGATGGCGTCGATCTCCGCCAGCAGTTCGGCAGCGATCGGCGTCCGCGTGGCCGGGAGCGTCTCCTGCAGTTGTGCCAGCGACGAGGCGCCGATGATGGTACTGCTGACGAACCAGCGCGAGCGGACGAAGCCGAGCGCCAGCTGGGTCAGCGTCAGGCCGTGCCTTTTCGCCAGCGCGGCGTAGGCGGTGACGGCGGGAACCACGTTGGGCTTGCCGTAGCGCTGGCCGAAGGCGGGCCATTGCGTCAGCCGGCCGGGCGCCGCCGGGTCGGCGAGGTACTTGCCGGTGAGATGGCCGAAGGCGAGCGCCGAATAGGCGAGGAGGCCGACCTGCTCACGGTGGCAGACTTCGGCGAGCGCGGTTTCGAAGGTCCGGTTGACCAGGCTGTAGGCGTTCTGCGTGCACAGCACGCGCGGCAGACCCAGCTCGTCGGCGAGACGGACGAATTGCATGACGCCCCACGGGTGTTCGTTGGACAGCCCGATGGCGCGCACCTTGCCCTCCGCGACGAGTTCGGCGAGCGCCTCGAGCTGCGCGCGGATCGGCGTGCACTTGCGCTCCTGCGCCGGATCGAATTGCCATTGGCCGAACATCGGCTGGTTGCGCTCGGGCCAGTGCAACTGGTAGAGATCGACGTAATCGGTCTGCAGACGTTGCAGGGAACCGTCGATGGCGGCGCGGATGTTGGCGCGGTCGAGCGCCGGCGGCCCGTTGCGGATCCAGCCGAGATTGCGCGAGGGGCCGGCGACCTTGGTCGCGACAATGATCCGGTCGCGCTGCTGGCGCCTGAGCCAGCGCCCGACGATGCTTTCCGAGACGCCGCAGGTCTCGGCCCGCGGCGGCACGGCGTACATCTCGGCGGTGTCGAGGAAGTTGACACCGCTGGCCAGTGCGAAATCGAGCTGGCTGTGGGCGTCGGCCTCGCTCGTCTGCTCGCCGAAGGTCATGGTGCCGAGACAGACGTCGGGAACGGCGAGATTGCCGCGGCCGAGCGGGCGGGGATTGAGCGGGCTGGGCATGGCTTTCTCCGGAAAGTGGGTGTTTTCAGGGTCGACCGCAGAGGACGCCGTATATCAGGACATGGCGCTGTCGGACTTCGTCGAAACCGGCGGGGACGATCGCCAGGCGATGGTCTTCCGGCGCAATGCGATGCGCTTCGACCCAGCGGCACGCGGCGGCGAAGGCATCGTCGAAGCTGGCGAACAGGCCGTCAAGCTCCGCCGAGCGCACCCGCAGGAAGTGGCCGGAGGCGCGGTCGAGCAGGGTGTCGGTATCCAGCATCTGCACGGCATAGCCGGCCGGCGGGCGCGGCAGGGGCAGGTCACCGAGGGTGAAGCGGTCGCCGAAGGCGTCGGCGCTGAATGCGGAGCGCTGCATGCGGCGTCTGTCGCGTTCCCGACTAGGCCGGAATGTCGGGCACCAGCATCTGCTCGAGGTGCAGGATCCTGTCCTTCAGCGCCAGCTTGCGCTTCTTCAGGCGGCGCATCAGCAGGTCGTCGGGCGACGGGCTGTCGGTCAGGTGGGAGATGACCAGATCGAGATCGCGGTGCTCGACCTGGAGTTCCTGCAGTTGATGGCGGAGATCGGCGACTTCCGCGTCGTTGAGCGTGTGGTTGGGCATGGTGCATTCCTTGCGGTGGGCGATGTTTTGCTAGAATAACCGAACGCTTCTCGGGAGGAGGGACTAATGCAACATCATGTCATCGTGTCGTTCGGCAGGAACAAGGAATACGAATTCAGGTTTGCCGGCGGTGCCCATGTCGACGCGGCGCGCAAGTGGTTCGAGCGCGAGTTCAAGGCGCTCGAATGCGACGTTGTCACGCCTACCGGAAAGATTCTCGCCGTCGACCGCATCCTCAGCGTCGCCAGATATGCCGGGGAGGCGCGCTTTCGCGACCAGCATGCCTGGTCGGAGCAGTTCGCCAGGAATGCCGCCGCCATCCTCGGCCGCGACCTGATCCGGGTGGATGTCCCGAACTACCTTATCGGCTACTGATGAACAAAGCGTTCGTCAGGGAGGCCGACGGCGACGATGACGAAAGTCTCGAACCGTCGCTGAGACTGCCGCCTGGAACGCGCAACTACATCACCCCGGCCGGGCATTCCCGGCTCAGGGACGAACTCGAGGAACTGGTCAAGCGCGAGCGGCCCAAGGTGGTCGAAGTCGTCGCCTGGGCCGCCTCCAATGGCGACCGCTCGGAAAACGGCGACTACATCTACGGCAAGCGCCGCCTGCGCGAGATCGACCGGCGCATCCGCTTCCTCACCCGCCGCCTCGAGATCGCCGAGGTCGTCGACCCGGCGCGCCAGGGCGACAACGATCAGGTCTTTTTCGGCGCCCGGGTGACGGTCGCCGACGGCGAAGGCAATGAGAACACCTACACGATTGTCGGCGTCGATGAAGCCGATGCCGCGAGCGGCCGCATCAGCTGGATTTCGCCGCTGGCGCGGGCGCTGATCAAGGCGCGCGCCGGCGACAGCGTGCGCTTCCAGTCGCCGCTGGGGATCCGCGAGCTCGACATCGTCGACGTCGCGTATCGAAGCATCGTCTGAAGCCGCAGCCGCCTGACGAGATTCCCACCGGCGGGCGGCAAGCTTGACCGGCGCGACCGTGGCCGGCGATACTTTCGTCTGTGACGACGGAACTGCCGTCGTTCCCGCCCAATGGCACCCTCCAACGGCCCGGAGCCATTGCGTCGCCGACCGGGCACCATAGCGCTGGCAATCATCATGACGACACCCTTCACAGCCCGCCGCCTTGATCGTGGCGAAGCCCTCTTCTGGTTTCTCGACCGCTTTTCGCCGATGAACTTCGCTGTCGTCGCCGAGGGCAGCGGCAGGCTCGACGAGCAGGCGCTGCAGGAAGCGCTAGCCGCCGCGCAGAGGCGTCACCCGCTGCTGACGGTAGCCATCGAGGCCGATTCGGGACACCGGCTGCATTTCGTGCCGCGACCGGAACAGATTTTGCCGTCGCAAAGCATTGCCGCCGTCGACTGGCGCGGCGAACTGGCCGAGCGCATCGTCGAGCCGTTCGTGCTCGGTGAGGCGCCGCTGGTGCGCGCCTGCCATGTTGCCGAGGGCGAGCGCTGGGCCATCGCGCTGATCTTCCATCACTCGATCGGCGACGCCCGTTCGGGGTTCGCCGTGCTCGGCGAGGTGCTGCAGGGCGCTGCCGGCCTCGGCAGCGACGCCACGCCGCTGCCGGCGCAACCGCCGATGAGCGCGGTCTATCCGCCGGAATTCACCGGCGAAGCCGGCCGCCAGCTGGCGGGGCAGATCAAGGCGATGCGCCGGGCCGCCGCCGAGCGCACCGGCCTGCCGGCACCGCAGGCCGGCCATCGCCTGAGCGACCGCCTCCACCCGCGCATGATCACGCTGCAGTTCAGTGTCGCCGAGGCCGAGGGGCTGGTGCGCAACGCGCGCGCGGGGCAGGCGACCGTCAATGGCGTGATCGGGGCCGCGCAGTTGATCGCGTTGCGCGAGCTGTTCGCCGACGACGCAGAGCGGGTGCTCGGCCTGACTTGCGCTGCCGACCTCAGACCCTACCTCGCGGAGCCGATCGGCGCCGAAACGCCGGGCTTCTACGTGACGCTGGTCACCAGCATCCAGCGCGTCGGCACTGGGGCGGCGCTGTGGCCGCTGGCGCAGCGGCTGAGCGTGGCGATCCGCCAGCAACTGGCCGGCGGCGCCGGTCACCTCTTCTACGATTTCATGCCGCCGGTCGATCAGATTCCCGCCAACGACGAAGGCGTCGCCAGCTTCAACGAACTGATGCTGCGCGGTGTGCAGACCAGCCTGCTGTCGAATGCCGGGCGTTTGCCGGCGCTCCCCGAACTTCCCGGGTTGAGCGTCGAGGCGCGCTCGTTCGCGCTTTCGCCGACGACGACGCAACCGGTGTTCACGGCCGTGACCACCCACGCCTGCGGCATGACGGTCAATATCAACTACAACGCGGCGCAACTCTCGGATAACGACGCCCAAGCCGTCGCCGCGTCGATGCAGCGCCTGCTGCGCGAGGCGGCGGCCTGATTGCGGCGATCCGGCGCGGGTGGCGCGCCTCCTCGCGCCTTTCGGCCACCGCTACGTTTCGGGCATGATAGCGGCAAGGCTTCGCCGGGGGGCTTGAATTCTCCGCGCCCGCCCCCATCTCCCGTCACACCTTTTGCTTTGAATGGGAGTTTTGGGCATGTCCGCATCCGCAACCGCGGCGCAAAACCGCGAAACCTTGGGTTTCCAGGCCGAAGTCAAACAACTGTTGAACCTCATGATTCACTCCTTGTACAGCAACAAGGAGATCTTCCTGCGCGAACTCATTTCCAACGCGTCCGACGCCTGCGACAAGCTGCGTTTCGAGGCGCTCAACAATGCCGCGCTGTATGGCGACGATGCCGATCTCAAGATCCGCGTCTCGTTCGACAAGGCGGCGCGCACCGTCACCATTTCCGACAACGGCATCGGTCTGTCGCGCGACGAGGCGATCGAGCACCTAGGCACCATCGCCAAGTCCGGCACCCGCGAATTCTTCTCGGCGCTGACCGGCGACCAGGCCAAAGACGCGCACCTGATCGGCCAGTTCGGCGTCGGCTTCTATTCCTCCTTCATCGTCGCCGACAAGGTGACCGTCGTTTCGCGCCGCGCCGGCGTCGAGGCGAATCAGGCCGTGCGCTGGGAATCCGGCGGCGAGGGTGATTTCACCGTCGAGATGGTCGACAAGGCCGGCCGCGGCACCGACGTGACGCTGCACCTGCGCGAAGGCGAGGACGAACTGCTCGGCGGCTGGAAGCTGAAGTCGATCATCCGCAAGTATTCCGACCATATCACCCTGCCCATCGTCATGAAGAAGGAGGAATGGAAGGACGGCGAGCAGGTGACGACCGACGAGGACGAGACGGTCAACCAGGCCAGTGCGCTGTGGGTGCGTCCCAAGTCCGAGATCAGCGACGAGCAGTACAAGGAGTTCTACAAGCACGTCGGCCACGATTTCGAGGATCCGCTGGCATGGACCCACGCCCGCGTCGAGGGCAAGCAGGAATACACGCAGCTCCTCTACATCCCGGCCCGCGCCCCGTTCGACCTGTGGGACCGGAATGCCCGCCACGGCATCAAGCTCTACGTCCGCCGCGTCTTCATCATGGACGACGCCGAGCAGTTGATGCCGCTCTACCTGCGCTTCGTGCGCGGCGTCGTCGACTCAAGCGACCTCCCGCTCAACGTGTCGCGCGAAATCCTTCAGGAGTCGAAGGACATCGACAACATCCGCTCCGGTTGCACGCGGAAGGTGCTGTCGATGCTCGAAGGCCTGGCCAACAGCGACGATGCGGCGGAGAAGGAAAAGTACGCCAGGTTCTGGGAGAACTTCGGCGCCGTGCTCAAGGAAGGCGTCGGCGAAGATCACGCCAACAAGGAAAAGATCGCCGGCCTGATCCGCTTCGCCTCGACGCACAACGATACCGCCGAGCAGAATGTCACTCTGGCCGACTACATCGGCCGCATGAAGGAGGGCCAGGAGAAGATCTACTTCGTCACCGCCGAGACCTTCAACGCCGCGAAGAACAGCCCGCACCTCGAAATCTTCCGCAAGAAGGGCATCGAGGTGCTGTTGTTGTCGGACCGTGTCGATGAATGGGTCGTCGGCCACCTGACCGAGTTCGACGGCAAGCACCTGCAATCCGTCGCCAAGGGCGGCCTCGACCTCGGCACGCTGGAAGACGAAGCCGAGAAGAAGGAAGCCGAAAAGGCCGCCGACGAGTACAGGGAACTGATCGACAAGGTGAAGACCTCGCTCGGCGACAAGGTCAAGGACGTCCGGGTCACGCACCGCCTGACCGATTCGCCGTCCTGCCTCGTTTCGGACGATTACGACCCGTCCGGCAACCTGGCGCGCATGCTCAAGGCCGCCGGGCAGCAGGTGCCCAACACGAAGCCGATCCTCGAAATCAACCCGACCCACCCGGCGGTGATGCGCCTGAAGTACGAGGAAACCCGCTTCGACGACTGGGCGGCGCTGCTTTTCGAACAGGCGACGCTCGCCGAAGGCGGCCAGCTCGACGACCCCGCCGGCTTCGTCAAGCGCATCAACGACCTGATGCTGGCGCTGTCGGGCAAGTAGGCCGGGCTTGCCCCTGTGGTGCTGGTTGTTGCGGTCGACCGGGCCCACAGGGCAAAGTCCAGTTCGTGACCCGCAACGCGCCATAAGGAAGACAATGACCGATCTCTTCACCCCACTGCGCCTCGGCGCCATCGATTTGCCCAACCGCGTCGTGATGTCGTCGCTAACGCGCAATCGCGCCGGGGCCGACAACGTGCCGACCGACCTGATGGTCGAGTACTACCGGCAGCGCGCTTCGGCCGGCCTGATCCTGACCGAGGCGTCGCCGGTCTGCCCGGCGGGCCACGGCTATCCGCGCACACCCGGCATCCACTCGGCCGGGCAGATCGCCGGCTGGAAAAAGGTGACCGACGCCGTGCATGCGGCGGGCGGCCGGATCGCCCTCCAGCTCTGGCACGTCGGGCGCATCTCTCACCCAGACCTGCAGCCGGACGCCGCCTTGCCCGTGGCCCCTTCGGCGGTGCGCCCGGCCGGCCAGGCGATCACCTTCACCGGCATGCAGGATTATGTGACGCCGCGGGCGCTGGAAACCGGGGAAATCCTCGCCCTCGTCGCGACCTATGCGCAGGCGGCGCGGAATGCGCTGGCGGCAGGTTTCGACGGCGTCGAAGTCCACGGCGGCAACGGCTACCTGATCGACCAGTTCCTGCGTTCGTCGACCAACCGGCGCAGCGATGCCTACGGCGGCAGCATCGAGAACCGCGCGCGCCTGTTGCTCGAGGTCATCGCTGCCGTCTGCGCGGCAATCGGCAACGACCGGGTCGGGCTACGCCTGTCGCCGGTGACGCCGTTCAACGACATCGCCGATGCCGACCCGCAGGCAACGTTCGACTTCGTGGTCGGCGAACTCAACCGCTTCGACCTCGCCTTCCTTGACATCCTGCAGGGTACCGGCGGCGCGCCGCGGGACGAGTGGCTGCCTTTCGACTATGCCCGGCTGCGGTCAATTTACAGGGGGAATCTGGTGCTCAACAACGGCTACGATTTCGCCAGCGCGCAGCAGGCCATCGCCAGCGGCGCGGCGGACGCCATCGCCTTCGGCCGCGCGCTGCTGGCCAATCCCGATCTGGTCGAGCGTTTCCGCCGCGGCGCGCCGCTCAACCAGCCCGACTACGAACGGCTCTACGTCGGCGAGGAAAAGGGCTACACCGACTATCCCTTCCTGGACGGGTAGCATGGGCCGGGGGCTGCCGAACGCGGCGCTGCTGGAATTGCTGATGACCCGCGTCATGCCCTTCGGCAAGCACAAGGGAACGCTGATCGCCGACCTGCCCGGCAATTACCTCAACTGGTTCGCCCGCGAGGGCTTTCCGCCGGGCGAAATCGGGCGCCTGCTGGCATTGATGCACGAAATCGACCACAACGGCCTGTCCCGGTTGCTCGACCCGTTGCGCAAACCGCGGTTGCCAGCCGGGACATGAGACAGTCGGTTGCGGTCAACCCGCTGCCGGCGACAAAAGGTTCCGCGCCACCGCCCGCGACAGCTACTCGCTGCTGAAATGCCGGCGCAGGCAGTTCATGTGGTCTTCGCCGGTCTTGTTGCCACAGACGGCGTTGGCACTCTGGTTCAGTTCGCACTGCTGGCGCTCCCGCGCCCGCAAGGTGCTGCAATCGGTCTGCGGGATCACCGCCTGGGTGCACTGGCGGAACTCCCAGCCAAACAGGCCGGCGCATTGCTGCGACGCCTGCTTGCGCATTTCGCACTGCTGCCGGTTGCCGGCCCGGTTGCAGTCGAGATTCCGCAACTGCTGGTCAAGGCACATCCTGAACGCCGAACCGGTCTGATCCGCACACAGCGTCGTCGCGAGTTCACGATCCCCCGCAGTTTGCGCGAGCGCCGGAACGCTGATAACGGATGACATCAACGCGGCGACGAAGATCATCACGGGGGATTTCATGCGTTTCTCCTTGCGGGTTGACCGTGGCCCATTGCGGCCTAAGCTGCCGCCGGTGCGATGGACCATTATAGATGCCAGTCGGCAAATGCAGAAGCCGGCCGGAACCCCCGTCCGAAAGCCGCGCCGCGGGCGCCTCGCTGGCGTAGCGACGGCGCTCGGGAGGCAACGTGCGCACCGGCCGCGGTCAACCCGCCGGGAAGGGCGGAAACCCGGCGTATCCCCGGCCGCCCCCGGCGCTCACTTGCCGCTGATCTGGGCGGTCAGGCAGGCCATGTATTCGGAACCCGGCTTGTCCTTGCATGCCTCGCGGGCCTTCTGTACCTGCTCGCAACGCTTCGGATCGGCCGCCGTGCGGCACTCGGCGGGCGGCATCTTCTGCTGCACGCACTGGCGGAAGGCCGGGCCGGCCTGACCCTTGCATTCCTGATATACCTTCTTGCGCGCTTCGCACTGCTGCGGGTTGCCCGCCTTCGCGCAATCGAAGTTCTGCATTTGCTCGTTCATGCACTGCTTGCGTTCCGGGCCGAACTTGTCGCCGCATGCAGCGCGGGCCTGATCGCGGGCTTGCTGATGCGCCTTGCACGCTTCCGGATTGGGCGCCTGGGTGCAATCGCGTGGCCCCCGCGGCCCCATCCCCCGACCCATGCCCTGACCGGCGCCAGGACCCATTCCCATCCCCGGACCCATGCCGCCGGGGCAGGGGGCAGCGCCGCATGGACCCGCGCCAGGACCCATTCCCATCCCCGGCCCCATTCCGCCGGGGCAGGGGGCGGCGCCGCATGGACCGGTGCCCGGCCCGGACTGGGCCAGCGCCGGCAGACAGAAGAGGGACGCCATCAGCGCGCTTCCGATAATCATCAGACGGGTTTTCATGAGCTTCTCCTTGCTGGTTGGTGTAAAGCTATTCTAGACCCCCGTGCAGCTCATCTCGCCGGCAGTTGTAAATGAGTGCAAGCGAGAGCCAGCGCAGTTACAAAGCGTTACGGTCGACATGCTATATTTGCCCGCATGACTCAATTCGACGCCGGCGAGCACCGCCTCACCCTTTCCGAAGTGCTCGAGTGGATGGTTGCCGACGGCCTCGTCGAGCGCGCGGTGGCCGAGGCGCTCAAGGCAGAGCGCCGCCTGCACGGCAACAAGGTGCACCCGCTGGTCGTCATCGCCGACCAGAAATGGCGAAGCGGCGGCATGCCGCTGCGCCTGCTGACGCTGGAGGCTCTGACCGAGTGGCTGGCCGGCAAGGTCGGCCTCGACTACCTGCACATCGACCCGCTCAAGATCGATTTCACCGGGGTTGCCGAGGTCATGTCGAGCGCCTACGCCGGGCGTTTCGGCATCCTGCCGGTGCAGGTGACGACGCGGGAGGTGGTGATCGCCACGGCCCAGCCCTTCGTCCGTGAATGGGTGCCGGAACTTCAGCATATCCTGCGCAAGGAAATCCGCCGGGTGATGGCCAACCCGGAAGACATTTCACGCTACCTCGTGGAGTTCTTCAACCTTGCCAAGTCGGTCAAGAAGGCGGCGGCCAGGGGCGAGGTGACGGCCGGGCTGTCGAGCTTCGAGCAACTGGTCGAGTTGGGCAAGGGCAACCGCCAGTTCGACGCCAACGACCAGCACATCATCCATATCGTCGACTGGCTGTGGCAGTACGCCTTCGACCAGCGCGCTTCCGACATCCACATCGAGCCGCGGCGCGACCTCGGTATCGTCCGCTTCCGCATCGACGGCGTCCTGCATCAGGTGTACCAGATCCCGATGGCGGTCATGAACGCGATGACCAGCCGCATCAAGCTGCTCGGGCGCATGGACGTGATCGAGAAGCGCCGCCCGCAGGACGGCCGGGTCAAGACGCGGACGCCGGCCGGGCAGGAGGTCGAACTGCGCTTGTCGACCTTGCCGACGGCCTTTGGCGAAAAGCTGGTGATGCGCATCTTCGACCCCGAGGTGCTGGTCCGCGACCTGCGCTCGCTTGGCTTTTCCAGCGATGACGAGACGCGCTGGAAGCAGATGACGGGAACGCCCAACGGCATTATCCTGGTCACCGGGCCGACCGGGTCGGGCAAGACGACGACGCTGTACACGACGCTCAAGCAACTGGCGACGCCCGAGGTCAATGTGTGCACCATCGAGGATCCGATCGAGATGGTCGAAGGCGCCTTCAACCAGATGCAGGTGCAGCACGCCATCGACATCGGCTTCGCCGACGGGGTGCGGGCGCTGATGCGGCAGGACCCGGACATCATCATGATCGGCGAGATCCGCGATCTGGAAACCGCGGAGATGGCGATCCAGGCGGCGCTCACCGGCCACCTCGTGCTGTCGACGCTGCATACCAACGACGCGCCGTCGGCGATCACCCGCCTGCTCGACCTCGGCGTGCCGGCCTACCTGATCAATTCGACCATGCTCGGCGTCATGGCGCAGCGCTTGGTGCGAACGCTGTGCCCGCACTGCAAGAAGGCAGTGCCGATCACCGAGGACCAGAAATCGACCTGGCGGGCGCTGGTGTCGCCGTGGAAGTCGAACGAGCCGGTGCAGTTGCATCAGCCGGTCGGCTGCCTGGAATGCCGGATGACCGGCTACAGCGGGCGGATCGGCATCTACGAAATCCTGCTCAATTCGCCGGAGATGCGCAAGGTCATCCGCAACAATACCGAGGTCGTGCAGTTGCGCGATCTCGCCAGCCGCGAGGGAATGCGCCCGCTGCGCATTTCGGGCGCGCTCAAGGTGGCGCAGGGGCTGACTTCGCTCGACGAGGTCGTCAAGGTCGCGCCGCCGGGCGACGAGCAGTAGTAACCCCCTAGCGGGACAGGGCACGCATGGCGCGCTCGAGTCCGTCTGGGGTCAGCGGAAACATGCGGTTGCCGAAAAGCTGCCGGATCATGTGCAGCGACGGCGCGTAGGTCCAGTGCTCCTCGGGCAGCGGATTCAGCCAGACGGCATGCGACCACGTGTTCAGCATGCGTTCCAGCCAGGTGGCGCCGGCTTCCTCGTTCCAGTGTTCGACGCTGCCGCCGGGCCGGGCGATCTCGTAGGGACTCATCGTCGCGTCGCCGACGAAGATCAGCTTGTAGTCGGCGCCGTAGGTATGGATCACGTCCCAGGTCGGCATGCGCTCGCCGTGCCGCCGGCGGTTGTCCTTCCACACGCCCTCATAGACGCAGTTGTGGAAATAGAAATGTTCGAGGTGCTTGAATTCGCTGCGCGCGGCTGAGAAAAGTTCCTCGCAGGCGGCGATGTGGTCGTCCATCGAACCGCCGATGTCCAGGAAGAGCAGGACCTTGACCGCGTTGTGCCGTTCCGGGCGCATGTGGAGGTCGAGCCAGCCGGCATTGCGGGCGGTGCCGGCGATGGTGCCGTCGAGGTCGAGCTCGGTGGCCGCGCCCTGGCGGGCGAAGCGGCGCAGGCGCCGGAGGGCGACCTTGAGGTTGCGCACGCCGAGGTCGACGCTGTCGTCGAGGTTGCGGAACTCGCGCTGTTCCCAGACCTTGATCGCGGTCCGGTTGCCGGCCGACTCGCCGCCGATGCGGATGCCTTCCGGGTGGTAGCCGCCGTGGCCGTAGGGCGAGGTGCCGGCGGTGCCGATCCACTTGCTGCCGCCGGCGTGGCGCTCCTTCTGCTCGGCGAGGCGCTGCCTGAACTGCTCGAACAGTTTCTCGTAGCCGAGCTTCTGCAGCTTGAGCCTGTCCTCCTCGGACAGATGTCTCTTCGCCGCCAGTTCCAGCCACTCCTCGGGGATCGTTGCCTCCAGGCCGGGCAGCGCCTCGACCCCCTTGAAGTACTCGCCGAAGGCGCGGTCGAAACGGTCGTAGAGCGCCTCGTCCTTGACCAGGATGGCGCGCGCCAGCAGGTAGAAATCGTCGAGGCTGGCGCCAACCAGCCGCGCCTGCAGCGCCTCGAGCAGGGCCAGCAACTCCTTGGTCGAGACCGGAAGCTGGCGCGCCTTGAGGTGCAGGAAGAAGTCGACCAGCACTTACTTGCGCCGGGCCATGAACGCCAGGCGCTCGAAGAGGTGGACGTCCTGCTCGTTCTTGAGCAGGGCGCCGTGCATGGGCGGAATCGCGTCCTTCGCGTCCTTCGCGCGCAGCGCCTCGGGCGGGATGTCCTCGGCTAGGAGCAGTTTCAGCCAGTCGAGCAGTTCGCTGGTCGACGGCTTCTTCTTGAGGCCCGGCACCTCGCGCAGGTCGAAGAAGACCTCCAGCGCCTCGCGCAGCAGGTCGCGCCTGAGGGCCGGGAAATGGACGTCGACGATGCGCGTCATCGTCTGCTTGTCGGGAAACCTGATGTAGTGGAAGAAGCAGCGACGCAGGAAGGCGTCGGGCAACTCCTTTTCGTTGTTCGACGTGATGATGATCAGCGGCCGGTGGCGGGCCTTGATCGCGCGATGGAGTTCGTAGCAGAAGAATTCCATGCGGTCGAGTTCCCGCAGCAGGTCGTTGGGAAACTCGATGTCGGCCTTGTCGATCTCGTCGATCAGGACGACCGGGCGCTGTTCGCACTCGAAGGCCTGCCAGAGGACGCCGGGCACGATGTAGTGGGCGATGTCCTCGACCCGCGGGTCGCCGAGCTGCGAGTCGCGCAGGCGCGAGACGGCATCGTATTCGTAGAGTCCCTGCTGCGCCTTTGTCGTCGACTTGATGTGCCACTGGAACAGCGGCATGGCGAGCGCGCGCGCGACCTCCTCGGCGAGCAGGGTCTTGCCGGTGCCCGGCTCGCCCTTGATCAGCAGCGGGCGCTGCAGGACGTTGGCGGCACTGACGGCGAGGGTCAGGTCGCGTGTGGCGACGTAGGAGTCGGTACCTTCGAATTTCACTGTGGCATCCTCACGTCTGGCTGGCGCTGCGTTTGATCTGGTCGAGGTAGGCCGCAGCATCCATGGGGCCGCCGCTGCGCTGGGCGCGCCAGATGGTTTCACCGAGGCATTCGAGGAGCACGTGCTCGGCGTCGTGGGTTTCCATTTTCGCGCGCAGGCGGTTGAACGCCGCTCGGATCCCCGGCGGCTGGTCGATGCTGACCTGCTCGTGGATGGCAAGGTGCAGCGAGAGATGGAGGAAGGGATTCATCTGCCCGCCTTCCGGCGTCCATTCCTTCACCAGCGCGCCGGCGCTGTCGGCGAGCAGGGCGTGATATTCCGGATGGCGCGCGGCGATGTCGGCGGCGGTGACTTCGGCGCCGACCAGCGGCAGGCGTTCCCGGTGTTTCTTCCAGGCGGTGCAAAAGAACTGGCGAACCTGATCGCGGGACGGATTAAACATGGGCGCTTTCGCAAAGCAGGGTGACGACGGCATTCTGGAACAGGCGGTTGCCGTCGCCGGCGGGGGCGATCTGGCCGCTGCCATAGGCGCCGACCAGCGGGACGCCGGGGAAGATCTCGCGGAAGGCGAGCAGGTCGCGGTCGTCGTTGCCATAGAACAGCGGGCCGCGGCCGAGGCAGGAAAACATCAGCGCGAAATCGGGCCTTTTCCCGGGGTCGACCGCAGCCAGCAGCGACTGCCGCATGTCCTGCTCGGCGCTCAACGGCTGGCGGATGGCCCAGCGCACCGGTTCGCCGGTCGCCAGCGCCTCGGCCAGGGTCAGCGAGCCGTCGGCGTTGGCCGCGAGGATGGCGACAGCGGGCGTCCCCGGCTGGCGCGCCACCGCGATCTGGTGCAGCGGCGGCTCCGCGCGCAATTCGGCCGGCAGGCTGCGCCGCAGACTGCCGATCGCCGTGAGGCCGCCAACCTCGCACAGATCGTAGCCGGCGACGGCGTCGACCATGAGCGGCGGGCCCAGCATGCGCAGGCCGGGCGAGCAGGCGATCCGGGAATGGATGCCCGCCAGCAGCAGTTCGGCTCCCGTCTCGCCGGCCAGCCGTCCGTGCGACCAGGTCACGGCCTCGGCGTCGAGCAGCCCGACGCGCACGGGCGGCGCCTGCCAGTCGTAGGGTAGGGCAGGGTGGCCGGAGAACGAGAGCAGCGGCTCGTGCCGCGGGCCGGCGGCGCCGGGCGCGGCATCGGCAATGACGAGCGCCGCCGCCCCCGGCTGGTCGAACAGCCAGCCATGTTCCGTCACCAGCCCGAAGGCGGTGCATCCGCTGACCTGCAGCGTGCCGGCGGCGCGGGCGGCGGCGACGATCGCCGGTTGCGCGTGGCGCAGGTAGTCGCGGGTGAGAAACAGCACGACGCTGTCGGCGCGTTCGAGGCCGGCCGCCCGCAGCGCATGGCGGACAGCCAGGGCGGCCAGGTCCATCGTCGGCTGCGGGCCGCTGGCCATGCCGCTGGCGACCCTCATGCCGCCTTGCCCTCGTATTGGCAAAGGTCGGCGACGACGCAGCGGCCACATTCGGGCTTGCGTGCCTTGCACACGTAACGCCCGTGCAGGATGAGCCAGTGATGCGCATCCCTGGCGAACTGCGGCGGCGTGACCTTGAGCAGCTTCTGCTCGACGGCGAGCGGGGTCTTGCCGGGCGCGAGACCGGTCCGGTTGCCGACGCGGAAAATGTGCGTGTCGACGGCGATCGTCGGCTGGCCGAAGGCGGTGTTGAGGACGACGTTGGCGGTCTTGCGCCCGACGCCGGGTAGCGCCTCGAGCGCGGCACGCTCCTCGGGGACCGAGCCGCCATGCCGCTCGACCAGCAGGCGGCAGGCGGCGATGACGTTCCTCGCCTTGGTGCGGAACAGGCCGATTGTCCTGATGTATTCGGCGAGACCCACCTCGCCGAGCGCCAGCATCGCCTCGGCGGTCGGCGCGACCGCGAAGAGCCGCGCCGTCGCCCTGTTGACCCCGACATCGGTCGCCTGCGCCGAGAGGATGACGGCGACCAGCAACTGGAACGGCGTCGCGTAGGCCAGTTCGGTCGTCGGCGCCGGGTTGGCTGCCGCCAGGCGGGAATAGAAGTCGGCAATCTGGGTCTTGTTCACGGGGCAGGCAGTGCGGGTGGCGTCCGGGGCCGCTGGATCGGCAGTGTGGCGGTGCCCGATTCTACCTGAGACGGACACTTCGCGTTGTGCAGCGGAGGACTGGAGGTGAGCGTGGCGACTGATGGAATAGCCAGCAACGGTTGGCCGCGCCGATTGGGCGCAGGGCGGACAATCCGTCGACAATCGCGCGAGTGGCTTGTGCAATCCGGGAAACCGGGACAGGTGGGCGCTCGCTCGTTCCGGATGAGCGATTGCAGCGATGCTACCCGAGCAGCGCCACCGACTTGATCTGCGCGCAGAGCGCGAGGCCGGGACGGATCTCCAGGCGGTGGGCCGAACGTTTGGTGATGCGGGCCAGCAGCGGGTTGCCGGCGACGTCGAGGCTGACCATGACGTGGCCCGGGTTGGCGGTGGCTGCGAGGTCGACGACGCGCGCGCCGACGCAGTTGAGGATGCTGACCTGGGTTTGCGGGACCAGCGCCAGGCTGACGTCGCGAGCGCGGATGCGGCAGCGCAGCGGCGTGCCGACCGGCTCGCCGCGGCGCGACACAAGGATGTGACCACCGCGGAATTCGAGCCGGGTCAGTTCGTCCTCCTCGTGTGCGGCGACGACGGTTTCGATGACGACGCCGGCATCGTCGGCGAAGGCGGCCGGCAGGTCGATGCGCCCTAGCACGGCGTTGAGCGGCCCGCTGGCGATGGCGCTGCCGTGGTCGAGGAGGACGATGTGATCGGCGAGGCGGGCGACCTCGTCGTGGGCGTGGCTGACGTAGATGACCGGGATGGCCAGTTGGCGGTGCAGGCGCTCCAGGTAGGGCAGGACTTCCCGCTTGCGCGCGAGGTCGAGTCCGGACAGCGGCTCGTCCAGCAGCAGGATCCGTGGCGCGGCGAGGAGGGCGCGGGCAATGGCGACGCGCTGCCGCTCGCCGCCGGACAACCGGTCGGGCATGCGAGCGAGCAGGTGCGCGATGCCGAGCATGTCGGCGACATCCGGCAACGCAAAGCCGGCAGTTGCGGTCGACACCCGCTTTTGGCCGAATTCCATGTTGCCGCGTACCGAAAGATGCGGAAACAGGCTGGCCTCCTGAAAGACCATGCCGACGGCGCGGCGGTGGGTCGGAACGAAGTGTCTTCCGGCTTCGTCCTGCCAGACCGTGTCACCGATGGCGAACAGGCCGTCCGCGGCGCGCTCGAGGCCGGCCATGGCGCGCAGGCAGGTTGTCTTTCCCGAGCCGGACGGGCCGAACAGCGCCGTTACGCCGCTCCCCGGCAGGGTCAGGTCGACCGCGAGCGTGAAGTCGCGGCGGTCGACCCGGAAGCGGGCGCGTATTTCCGAAGTCATCCGACCCTTTTGCGCGCCGGGTTGAATGTGTACAACGCCAGCAGCACGACGAAGCTGAACAGCAGCATGCCGGCGGAGAGCCAGTGCGCCTGCGCGTATTCGAGCGCCTCGACGTGGTCGTAGATCTGCACCGAGACGACGCGCGTCTCGCGGGGGATGTTGCCGCCGATCATCAGCACGACGCCGAATTCGCCGACGGTATGGGCAAAGCCGAGGATCGCGCCCGAGATGAAACCCGGCCGGGCGAGCGGCACGGCCACCGACCAAAAGGCATCCCACGGGCCGGCGCGCAGCGTGGCGGCGGCTTCCAGCGGGCGCTCGCCGATCGCCTCGAAGGCGTTCTGGATCGGCTGGACGACGAAGGGCAGCGAGTAGAACACCGAGGCGATGACCAGGCCAGGGAAAGTGAAAGGCAGCAGGCCGAGGCCGAGCGCCTGTGTCATTTGGCCGACCGGGCCGTTAGGCCCCATGGCGACCAGAAGGTAGAAGCCGAGGACGGTCGGCGGCAGCACCAGCGGCAGCGCGACGACGGCGCCGACGACGCCCTTGAGGCGCGAGCGCGTGCGCGCTAGCCACCAGGCGATCGGCGTGCCCAACAACAGCAGCAGGACGGTGACCACGCTGGCCAGCTTGACGGTCAGCCAGACCGCAGCGAGGTCGCTGCTTTCCATGGCGCTAGCGGACGCGACCGGGAGCCGGCATCGAGAACCCGTAACGGCTCATGATGCGGCGGACATCGGCATCGGCGAAGAAGTCGGCAAAGGTCCTGGCCAGCGCCTTGTCCTCGCCGTGCCTGAGGATCACGAAGCCCTGGCGCAGGGGCAGGTGCATCGTGTCCGGGATCAGCGTGTAGCTGCCCTTGCCCGCGAATGCCGGCGCCAGCGCCAGCGACAGGGCGATGATGCCGGCGTCGGCGTTGCCGGTCTGCACGAATTGCGCGGTCTGGGCGATGTTCTCGCCGAGGACCAGGCGGCTTTCCACTGCATCCCGGACTTGCGCCGCCGTCAGCGCCTCGACCGCGCGCATGCCGTAAGGGGCGTGCTTCGGGTTGGCGATGGCGATGCGCCGGATTTCCGGCCGCGCCAGGTCGGCCAGTGTCAGCGGCGGGGCGTCGCTGCCCGGACGCCAGACGACGATGCGGCCGAGCGCGTAGGGCCGGACTTCGGGGGCCGCGAGGCCGGCCGCGACGAGTTTCTCGGGAAGCTCGATGTCGGCCGAGAAGAAGAGGTCGAAGGGCGCGCCGTTGCGGATCTGGGCGTAGAACTTTCCCGACGATCCGTAGCTGACCTCGACGCCGGCGTCGGGATGGGCTTTCCGGAAGAGGGCGACGATCTCGTCCATTGCGAAGCGCAGGTCGGCGGCGGCGGCGACATGGATCTGCTCCGCGCGCAACGGCACGGCGACGAGCAGGAGGACGAGGGCGAGGCAGCGGACGAAGGTCATGGCGTGCGGGTCTTATACCACCGGCAGCACAAAGGGCAAAGCCGGCAGACGACTCTCCGGCAGGCCACTTGAGCGCAATCTTCGCGCGGGCGGACGAAGGTCGGCAGGCGGGGCCGCTCAACCCGATGCCTTCACCCCTGCCCGTTGGCCGTGGCGCTCGACCTTCGCCGAGTCGGCCGGGACTAAGAACGCATCTGCAGTTGCAGCAGCAGGTAGGCGACGATGATGACCGTCACCAGCGATCCGGCGACCAGCGGGATGCCGAACCGGGCGAACGTGGCCGAGGTGTAGCCGCCGGGCTGCATGACCATCAGGTTCGACTGGTGGCTGAACGGATTGATGAAGGTGAACGAGATGCAGGTGCCGATCAGCGCCAGCAGGGTCACCGGGTTGATGCCGAGTTCGTTGGCGATGCTGATCGCCACCGGGGTCAGGATCGATGCGGCCGCCGCGTTCGTCACCAGGTTGGTGACGACCGCCGTTGTCAGCGCGAAGACGATGACGACGAGCAGCACGCTGCCTCCTGCGAGCTGCCTGATCGCGTCGGCGAGCACGGTGGCGAGCCCGCTCTCGACGACGATGGCGCCGAGCGCCACCGACCCGACGAGGATGAACAGGACGTTCCAGTCGAGCGCGCGCACGGCGGACTTCGGCGTCAGGATGCCGGTGAGCACCATGAGTACCGCTCCGGTCACCGAAGCCATTTCCACCGGGACCAGGCCGAAGGAAGCCGAGACGATGACCGCGACCAGGATGGCGAGGGCGAACGCGGTCTTGGCCGGCTGCGGGGTGAGCCCGGCGGCGCGCTCGAACAGCGTCACCTCCGGCTGGTCGACGAGCAGGGACTTGTTCGGCGCGGTGACGTAGGCGGTTGCGCCCGGGCGCACCTCGGTATCGCGCAGGGGGATCGTGGTCTGCGCCGCGATGACGCGGATGCCGCCGTCGGTCTCGAAGTCGCGCACCGTCCCGTTGGCCCCCGAGCCGACGGAAACCCGGTACAGGCGCTGTTCGGCCAGGCCGAAGAGCGGGCTGCCCCACAGGGCGGTGACGCCGCTTTCGGTCGCCGAGAAGACCAGGGTGTCGCCGGCCTCGATCGCGGAAGACGGATCAATGTCGTCATCCCAGCGGCGGATCGCGGTGAGGGCGTACTGCTGCGTCTGATCGATCCCGAAGTCGGCGGCCACCCGGCCAATCGCCAGCGCCTTTCCGGAGACCGGGATCTCGACCCGCCAGTCCCGCGTCGCCGTTTCCGTCTCCCCCTGGCCGCGCAGCATCAGCGGCGCGGTCAGGTACACGATCACCGCGCCGACGATGGCGACCGGCAGCGCCACCGGCGCGAACGACAGCATCGCCATGTCGATGCCCGCCGGCGCGGCGATGCCGGCGATGAGCAGGTTCGAGCTGGTGCCGATCAGGGTGACCGACCCGGCCAGGGTCGTGATGTGGGCGATGGGCAGCAGCAGCTCGCGGGCGCTGATGCCGCGGTTCTGCTCCAGTTCCTTGGCCGCCGGGACGAGCATGGCGACGATCGGGGTGGTGTTCATCAGGCCGGAGCCGGTGCCGATGGGCAGCGCCAGCCGACGCAGGGCCTGCTGGGCGCTGGTGACGGTCGACAGCAGCGCCCAGGTGACGCGCGATACCGCGCCGGTATGGACGATGCCCTTGGCGATGACGAGCATCGCCCCGACGGTGATGATCCCGCCATTGTTCAAACCGGCGAAAAGCGCCGGCACCGGGGCCAGCCCGGTGACGCCGGCGACGCAGATCGCCGTGGCCAGCGTGAGGACCGCGGGAACCCGCCCCGACGCCATGGCGACGAGGGTCGCGAGGACGATGACAGCAGCGAGATAGATCACGTGATGACTCCTTTCTGCGGGACTGCAGGCAGTCTCCCGGTGCCCGCGGTCCTTGCCAACCTGATTCTTCTTCAACTCCGGGCAGCCGGGCGTGCCTGCCCGCTCCCGGATGTTCATCGCCCGCGCTTGCGCCGCTCGCCGCAACGGGGGATTGCTGCGCAGGCTTCCTTCCATGCCGGCTGCCGCAAGTCCTGGAGCGGCAATCATACAGAACTTGCCGGCGATTTGGGTCATCAGCCGGCTGGCGCCGCCGGCAACGGCGTCACCGCGGATCCGCCGGCCGTCCCTTGAATGCCGTCAATGGCCTGGCTGCGCCATGCCCGGAAATCAGGCCGGGTCGATCTGATCCGGGCCAATCTGCCCGATCGTCGTGACGCCGGAAAGCGCCATGGCGACCTCGAGTTCCTTACTGAAGGTGGCGAGCAGGGCGGCAACGGCTGCCTCGCCCCCGGCGGCCAGCGCCCAGGCCCAGGGACGGCCGATCATCACGCCGCGGGCGCCGAGGGCGACGGCCTTGAAGACGTCGAGCCCGCTGCGCACGCCGCCATCGACGTAGACCTCCAGGCGCGCACCGGTCGCGGCGACGACCCCCGGCAGTTTGGAGATCGAGGAGTTCACGCTGTCGAGCTGGCGCGCGCCGTGGTTCGACACGACCACGCCGTCGGCGCCAACCCCGGCCGCCGCCAGGGCATCGTCCGGCTCCTGGATGCCCTTGAGGATCAGCCTGCCTTTCCAGATTCCGCGCAGCCAGTCGATGTCCTTCCAGGTCACCGACGTGTCGAACTGGGCGTCGATCCAGGAGCGGTAGGCCTTGAGGTCGGTCGGGTCGGGAACCAGGTGGGCGAGGTTGCCGAAGCTGTGCGGCTTGCCGCGCACCCCGACATCGTAGATCCAGCCGGGCCGGGTGCCGATCTGCCAGACCTTGCCGAGCTTGCCGCGGAGTGAATTGTCGAGCATGCCGTTGCGCGTGTCGCGGTGGCGCATGCCGGCCAGCGGCAGGTCGACGGTGAACACCAGCGTCGTGCAGCCGACGCCCTCCGCCCGCTCGAGCAGATTCCTGACCGTGCCGCGGTCGCGGATCATGTAGAGCTGGAACCAGAAGGGCTGGCTCGCCGCCGCCGCCACCTCGTCGAGCGTGCAGATGCCCACGGTCGACAGCGTAAACGGCACGTCTTTCGCGTTGGCCGCGCGCACCGTCTGCACCTCGCCGCGCCGGGCGTAGAGGCCGGCCATGCCGACCGGCGCCAGGATGACCGGCATGGCCGCCGGCTCGCCGGCGAGCAGCGTCGCGGTGTCGATGTTCGAGACATCCTTCATGACCCGCTGCCGGATGCGGATCTTCTGGAAGTCGCCGATGTTGGCGGCCAGCGTGATCTCGTCGTTGGCGCCGCCGTCGATGTAGTCGAAGAGGAAGCGCGGCAGCCGCTTCTCGGCGAGACGGCGGTAGTCGAGCGTCGTCGCCGGCAGAATGTTCAGGGTACGGCCCACCATGACTCCTTCAGAAAATCTTGCCGGGATTGAGAATGTCCCTGGGGTCGAGCGCCGCTTTCAGGGTGCGCATCAGCGCGATCTCGGCTTCGCTGCGACTGACCTTCAGGTAGGGCTTCTTTTCGAGGCCGATGCCGTGCTCGGCCGAGACCGAGCCACGGAAGGCGGCCAGCGGCGAATAGACCAGCGCCTCGATCTTCGGCCGCGACGCCATGTAGTCCTGCGGCCTGACCTGGACGATCACGTGCAGGTTGCCATCGCCGAGGTGCCCGAAGATCCACAGCTTGTGCTCGCCGATCGCCCCGGGCAGCGCCGCGCGGAGATTGTCGGCGAAGTTCTCCATCTCGCTGATTGGCAGCGAGATGTCGAAGACCACCGGCAGCCCGCCGCGCAAGACCTGCTCGACGTCGTCGCGCAGCGACCAGAAGGCATGACAGTCGGCATCCGACTGCGAGATCGCCGCGTCGACGATGAGGCCGGATTCGAGCGCCGATTCCATCGCGCTGTTGAAGCGCGCGGTATCCAGCTCGCGGTCCGCGCCCTGGCTCTCGACCAGCACGTAGTAGGGGTAGTCTTGGGCAATCGGCGGCTGTCCCCTGGCCGGCGCCGTCGTGACCAGGCGGTAGAACGACTGCCACATGACCTCGAAGGCCGAAAGGGTGCCGCCGAGCCCGCTATCCATGTGCTTGAGGAAGCGGGCGACGGCAGCGAAACTGTCGAGTCCGACAAAGGCCATGTTGGTCGTCGTCGGTCTTTCCCGCAGGCGGAGGACCAGGCGGGTGATGACGCCGAGCGTTCCCTCCGAGCCGATGAACAGGTGCTTGAGGTCGTAGCCGGCGTTGTTCTTGATCAGGTGGTTGAGGGACGAGATGATGGTCCCGTCGGCCATGACCACCTCGATGCCGAGCACCATCTCGCGCGTCATTCCGTAGCGGATCACCCGGTTGCCGCCGGCGTTGGTCGCCGCGTTGCCGCCGAGGGTGGCCGAGCCGCGGGCGCCGAGGTCGAGCGGGAAAGCCAGGTCGTGCTGATCGACGGCTTCCTGCAGCGCCTCCAGCGCGACGCCGGCCTGCACGGTCGCCGTGCGCTGCACCGGGTCGATGTCCTCGATGGCGCGCATGCGCTCGAGCGACAGGATGATTTCGTCCGGGGCGGCGTCGCCGCCGTGGACCAGGCCGGTCAGGCCGCCGTGCGTGACGACGCCGACCTTGTTGGCGAAACACCAGCGCATCACCTGCGCAACTTCATCGGTGTTCGCCGGGCGCACCAGCGCGGCGGCCTTGAGGTTGTCCGGGCGCAGGTAGCCGGCGGAACGGGTGGCGACATCGGCCGCGTCGAGGACGCCGTTCGCGCCGACGATTTGCCGCAGCGACTCGGTCAGGTTCATCGCGATCTCCCTCAAATCATCGCTTCGATCAGGCGCGGCCCCTTGTTCTTCATCGCCGATCCGTACTGCGCCGCGAACTCCTCGGCAGTCGTCGCGCGACTGGCCTCGACCCCGAGGCCAGTCGCGATCTGCGTCCAGTTCATTTCCGGATTGTGCAGGTCGAGCATCGACAAGGCCCTGGCGCTGACGTTGCCGATGCCGACCCGTTGCAGCTCGATGTTCAGGATCGCATACGAGCGATTGGCGTAGATCACCGTGGTCACGTCGAGCTGTTCGCGCGCCATGGTCCACAAGGCCTGCATCGTGTAGGCAGCACTACCGTCGCCTTGCGGGCAGATGACCTTGCGCCCGGGCGCTGCCAGCGCCGCGCCGACGGCCAGCGGCAAGCCCTCGCCGATCGAGCCGCCGGTCAGCGGCAGGTGCGTGTGCGGCCGCGCCTGGGCAAGGTTCATCAGCAAGGGAATGCTCGATGTCAGTGCCTCCTCGGCGAAGATGGCATCGTCCGGCGTCAGTTGCGCGATGATCTGGGCCACGCTCAAGGCGGTGAGCGGGCCGCCCGGCAGTCCGGGCAGCCTGAGCGGAATGCGCATGGCTGGCTGGGCAGGCGCGCCCAGCGCATCGGCCAGGTCCTGCAGCGCCTTGACCCCATCTTCGTGCGGCTGCGCCAGATAGCCGAACTCGCAATTTTCGGGGGCACACCAGCTTGGCTTGCCGGGATAGGCGAAGAAGGATACCGGCGGCTTCGATCCCACCAGAATGATCTGTTCCGTGCCCTGCAGGAAGGCCACGATCTGCTCGGCGAAATACGGGATGCGCTCGACCGGTACGCGGCCGGCGCCGAGTTCGGAATGCGGGGCGAAGGTGTCGCAGAAAAGACGGGCGCCGGTCCCGGCCTGTACCCGTCCGGCGGCTTCCAGCCCGGCCCCGTGGAGTGCAGCGCCGCGCAGCAGCAACGCCGACCTCCGGCCGTTGCGCAGCAGTTTCGCCACGTTCTCGATGGCATCGGTGCCGACCGCCGCCGGCCCGATGTCGGGCAGCGGCTGGGCGCCATGGTCGGCGGGGTTCCACGCGGTATCCGCCGGCAGGATGAGCGTGGCGATTCCCCCGGGTGCGGCGCGCGCGGCCTGGACGGCACGGGCGGCATCGCCCGCGACGGTCTTGGCGCTCTTCGACTCGTGGATCCACGATGACACCGGGCGGGCGAAGCCGACGATGTCGGATGTCAGCAACGCGTCATATTGCAGGTGATAGGTCGCATGATCGCCGACCACGTTGACGATCGGCGTCGCGGCACGACGGGCGTTGTGCAGGTTGGCCAGGCCATTGGCCAGGCCGGGGCCGAGGTGGAGCAGCGTCGCGGCGGGCTTGCCGGCGACCCGTCCGTAGCCGTCGGCCGCCCCGGTCACCACGCCTTCGAATAGGCAGAGCACCGGCCGGATTCCGGGAATCGAATCCAGCGCCGCGACGAAATGCATCTCGGACGTGCCCGGGTTGGCGAAGCACACATCGACGCCACAATTGACTAGCGTCCTGGCGAGCGACTGGGCGCCGTTCATCTTCTCATGCATTCGGTGTCTCCTCCGGCAATGGTCAGGTATATGAATTTCGGGTGCAGTATGCACAAGCGAAGCGAATTTATCGAATGTAGTGCGTTTCCGTCAGTGATGTTTGGGGCGCTGCAACCGGCTGGCTGGCGTCCGTCAGCTGGCGCAAACGGCGCGGGGAGTCGCCAAACCAGCGCACGCAACTGCGTGACAGCGCCGATTGTTCGGCATAGCCGAGCGCGCTCGTGATCTGGGTCATCGACAGTCCAGCTTGGGCGATCAGCGATCCGGCCATTTCCCTGCGCACGTCGTCCTTGATCTCCTCGAAGCGGGCGCCCTCCCGCGCCAGCCGGCGATGGAGGGTGCGCGGGTGCATGGCGAGGGACGCGGCGATATTGTCGACGCCGCAACGTCCCGCCGCCAGCAGCGGCCGGATCAGCGCCCGGACGCGGACGGCCAGGCGTTCCTCGCCGCGACCGTACTGGCTCTGCAGATAGGTCAGCGCGGCGGCGGCGAGTTCGGCATGGCGACCCTTGACCGGCAGGTCGAGATCCTGGCGCGAGATGCGGATGCCGGCGCCGGGCTGCTCGAACAGGAGCTTGCCGCGCAGCCGCTCCCGGTAGCTGCGCAGCGGGGCGATCCGCGAATGCGGTAGACAGATCGCCAGTGGCTTGCACATGCCCCCCGTCAACAGATCCATGGCCTTGTGCGCCAGGCCCACCGCCAGTTCCACCTGTTGGCGGCGGGCGATCTGGCGGCGCAACCTGAGGTCGACCGCGATCATGACCTGTCCCGGATCCGCCTGCGGCAGCAGGTACAGGCGCAATGCGCTTCCCTGCACGTGGATATAACGGGCGAAGCAGTCGAGGGCTTCGCGCAGATCGGCGGCATGTTGCGCCGCCAGCGCGATCGGCCCGAGGACGCTCAGATCCTGGCGGTCGAGCAGGCGCAGACCGAAATCCGGACAGTGCAACTTGCTGGCGGCGTCTTCGAGCAGCTGGATGAAGGCGCGATGCGAAATGTAGATGTCCGGCTTCTCGAGTTCGGCAGGATTCAGTCCTGCGCTGCGCAGCAGCTGCAACGGGTCGCCGCCCAGTTCCGCAACGAGTGGTGCGAATCCGATGATCGATTGCGCGCGAAGCTGGTGTGCCATCGGCTTTCCTGTCGGCTGGTTTTTTGAAACATAACAAGAAAATGTCCGCAAGTGACAAGTTTTTTTGCGGGGCATCTTCATGATATGAAATGGTTGAGTCAGCGAATGCGTTGCCTCTCCCGAACATGGTCAAGGAGCAGCCAATGACAATCACCCATCGCGCAGTCGCCATCGTCAGCGGCCTGTGGCTACTGTTCGGTCCGGCGTTGGCCGGTGCCGCGGGAAAGCCGGCGGCGGTGGATTCGGCACGGCTGAACGCTGCCGACAGGGAGCCCGGCAACTGGATGAGCCATGGCCGCACCTACGGCGAGCAGCGCTTCTCGCCGTTGGCCAGGGTCAACGACAGGAACATCGAACGGTTGGGCCTCGCGTGGCAGTTCAAATACGACCTCGACCGCGTCGTCGAGGCTACCCCGATCGTCGTCGATGGTGTGCTCTACACCACTGGCGCCTACAGCATGGTCTATGCGCTGGACGCGACCAGCGGCAAGCTGCTGTGGAAATACGACCCCGAGGTCTATCGCGGAATTCAGGGCTCCGGCTGTTGCGATGCGGCGAACCGCGGCGTTGCCGTCTGGAAGGGACGTGTCTATGTCGGCGTCTACGACGGCCGCCTCGTTGCCCTCGACGCCAGGACCGGCAGGCAGGTCTGGTCGGTAGACACCGTCATCGACCACGAGCGCAACTACACGATCACCGGGGCGCCGCGCATCGTCAAGGGCAAGGTCGTCATCGGCAATGGCGGCGCCGAATTCGGCGTCCGCGGCTATGTCACGGCATACGACGCGGCGACCGGAAAGCAGGTATGGCGCTTTTTCACCGTGCCCGGGGATCCGGCCAAGGGCGACGAGAGCGACACCATCACCATGATCCGCAAGACCTGGCATGGTGACCAGTACTGGAAGCAGGGCGGCGGCGGCACGGCATGGAATGCGATGGCCTACGACCCCGAACTCGACCTGCTCTACATCGGCGTCGGCAACGGCTCGTTCTGGAACTACGGCCTGCGTTCGGAGGGCAAGGGCGACAACCTGTTCCTGTCGTCGATCGTCGCCGTCCGGCCGGACACCGGCAAGTACGTCTGGCACTACCAGACGACGCCCGGCGACGCCTGGGACTACACCGCGACTCAGGACATCATCGTCGCCACCCTGCCGATCGACGGCAAGCCGCGCAAGGTCGTCATGCAGGCGCCGAAGAACGGTTTCTTCTATGTCCTTGATGCCGCCACCGGCCAGTTCATCTCGGCCGAGAAGTTCGGCTCCATCGTGACCTGGGCCAAGGGGATCGACAAGGCCACCGGCCGTCCGGTCTTCGATGCGGAAGCGGCGGATTACTGGACCAGGGGCGAGGCCAAGCTGGTCTTCCCAGGCTCGCAGGGTGCGCACAACTGGCATCCGATGAGCTTCAATCCCCAGACCGGTCTCGCGTACATTCCGCAACACACCTCCGCCGAGCGCTACGACCCGCTGAAGGTGGCGCGCAAGCCGGCCAGGGGTGTTCCCAATCTCGGTGTCGAAATACCGGCGGTGCCTGAGGACCGGAAGGAACTGGACGAACTGGCCAGGCTCTTCACCGGCAAGTTGCAGGCCTGGGACCCGGTGCGGCAGAAGGAAGTCTGGTCGGTGCCTTACCCGATGATGTCGAATGGCGGCACCATGACCACCGCCGGCAATCTGGTGTTCCAGGGCACGACGCACGGCGAACTGGTTGCCTATGCCGCCGACAGCGGCAGGAAGCTGTGGCGGCGCGAAGTCAGCAGCGGCGTGGTCGCCGGGCCGGTGACCTATGAGGTCAGGGGCGAGCAGTACGTCGCCTTCAACGTCGGCTGGGGCGGCGCCTTCCCGATCACGTTCGGCGCCATCGCCCAGCGCTCGCCGGTCGTGCCTGACTCGCGCCTGTTGGTCTTCAAGCTCGGCGGTACCGCAGCAATGCCCGAGGTCAGGCGTCGCGTCTTCACCCCGCCGGCGCCGCCACCGCAAACCGCCAGCGCCGAGACTGTGAACGCCGGCCGGAAGCTGTATGCCGATAACTGCGGCGCATGTCACGGACTCGGCGCCATGAGCGCCAATGTCATTCCAGATCTGCGTTATCTGGATGCGGAAAGGCACAAGGAATTCGAGGCCATCGTCTTTGGCGCCCGTTCGCATCTGGGCATGCCGCCCTTCGGCCACCGCCTCGAGACAGATGACATCGAAAGGATTCGCGCTTTCCTGATCAAGCGCGCCCACGACCTGAAAGACGAAATCGCGGCCGCAAGGGCCGCCACCGAGGACAAGACTAGATGACCAAGAATCCCGTAATCGATCCGCTGGCGATCCCGGCTGAATTCCTGAGCGTCCTGCAGAAGCAGCAGGCTGCCTACAAGCGCAACATGAACCCCGGCCTCGAGGAGCGGAGAGCCGACCTGCGCGGCCTTCACCGCCTGCTGGTGGAGAACCACGAGGAGATCGTCGCCGCCATCGACAAGGATTACGGCCATCGCTGCCGGTTCGAAACCAAGTTCGCCGAGACCTACATGGCGCAGGAAGCGATCCTAGATACCATCAACCATTTGAAGAAGTGGCTGAAGCCGCATCAGCGCTCTCTCGATCCGACCCAGTATCCGCTGGCCAAGGCGTGGACCTTTCCGCAGCCGGTAGGCGTCGTCGGCATCGTCGTGCCCTGGAACTTCCCGATCGCGATGACCTTTCAGCCGCTGATCGGCGTCTTCGCCGCCGGCAACCGGGCGATGATCAAGATGTCCGAGAATTCGAACACGCTGGCCATGTTGCTCAAGCGGGTCTCGGCGAAATACTTCCCGGAAGACAAGCTTGCCTTCTTCGAGGATGGCGGCGGTCGCGGTCCCCAGTTCACGGCCCTGCCTTTCGATCACATCTTCTTCACCGGCTCGCCCGCCACCGGCAAGGCGGTGATGGCCAATGCCGCGAAGAACCTGACTCCCGTCACCCTCGAACTCGGCGGCAAGTCCCCGTGTGTCGTGGCGCCCGATTACCCGATCCGCACCGCCGCTGAACGCATCATCTGGGCGAAGATGCTCAATGCCGGCCAGATCTGCACCAACGTCGATTACCTGTTTCTTCCCGAAGACAAGGTCGACGAATTCATCAGCGAAGCGAAGGACGTCGTCAGCAAGCGCTTCCCCGACATCAACAACGGCGATTACACGGCGGTCATCGACCAGCGCTCCTACGACCGCCTGCAGGAAACCGCCGCCGATGCCGTCGCCAAGGGTGCCCAACTGATCGATCTTTACAGCGGACCGGCAGCCGACAAGGCGCGCCGGATCATGCCGCCGCGCATTGCGCTCAACGTCGATGACAGCATGGACATCATGCAACGCGAGATCTTCGGCCCGCTGCTGCCGGTCCTGACCTACGAGACGAAGGAATACGTGGTCGAGTACGTCGGCGACCGTCCACGGCCGCTGGCGTTCTATGTGTACAGCAACGATGCCGACCTCCAGGAGTTCTACATGAACAACACCATTTCCGGTGGCGTCGGCATCAACGAATCGGTGATCCAGGCCGGTATCCACAATCTTCCCTTCGGTGGCATCGGCAACAGCGGGATGGGTCATTATCACGGCTACGAAGGCTTCATCACCTTTTCGAAATTGCGCCCCGTCTTCAAGCAGAGCCCGTTGCGTACGCTGGACCTGTTCACGCCGCCCTACAAGGGCCTGCCCAACCGGCTCCTCAACATCATGCACCGGATGAAGAGCTGACCGCTGCCGGGTTTATACTTGCCCGGCGTCGCCGGCGCCGGGGGCCGGCAATGGTCAGTCTTGCCCGCGGTCGCCGAGCTTTTCCCCGGTCTCGCTGCGGCCCGCGCCGGCGTTCAGGAGGGAAGCTCAGTGCTGGACAACCACTGGTGCGCATCGGTCGATGCCACCATCGATTTGCGGACCGGCTGCAGTCCGCTGGAGAAGCACGGGCCGCAGGCGGTGATCGTGCATGCCGACGCCTGGGCGCCGGTCGCGGCCGTCGCCGATCCGCATGACATCCGGCATGTGATCGACTACGAGGTGATCTTTCTGGCGATCCGCAAGCTCGAAGGCAACCCGCATTCGATCTGCCTGGAGACGAGCATTCTCGAAGTCATGGATGCCATATTCTCGATGGCGATCGTTACCAGCGCCTTCGTCTCGATGCACAAGCCGCACGTCTACAACGGGCAGGGCACGCCGGCGATCTCGCTGACGCTGACGCGCGAGCAGTGGGAGAAGCGGCGGGCATGATCGCCGCGATCGGTGCGGTCGCGAGTAACGGCATGCTCGGGCTGGACGGCTGGCTGCCATGGGACATCCCCGAGGAGCTCGCCTATTTCGAGGAAACGGTGGCCGGGGCGGCGCTGGTCATCGGCCGCCTGACCTACGAGTCGATGGATGTCGTGCCGCCCGACTCGTTCGTCGTCAGCAGCCAGCCCGGACTGGTATTGCGTCCGGGTTGCGTCCAGGTGGATTCCGTCGAAAAAGGACTGTTGACCGCAACAGCGACTGGCAAGGACGTCTTTGTGATCGGCGGCGCGTCGATCTACGCGGCGGCCTGGCCCTACTGCCAGCGCTTCTACCTGACCCGCATCGGGCTGCCGTTCGCCGGCGATACGCTGTTCCCGGAAAGCATCCCGCTCGATTCATGGACGGTGATCAGCGACGTGCGGAAGACCTATCGCGAGCGGAAATCGGGCCGCGAAGTCGAGTGCCGTTTCCCGCAGTACGCGCAGCCTCACCCGCGCCGGCTCCCTACCGGCGATCCGGCGCCAGCAGGTTGAGCAGCGAATCGAGACCGGCGAAGTTGATCGCGACATCGGCGCTGGCGCGCAGCGCCGGCCTGGCGCGGTAGGCGACCGAAAGGCCGGCTTTGCCCAGCATCCCAAGGTCGTTGGCGCCGTCGGCAATAGCGATGACCTGTTCCCTGTGCAGGCCGAGTTCGCCGGTCAGGCGGGCGAGGTGGCGGCCCTTGGCGTCGGCGTCGACGATGTCGCCGACGACGCGGCCGGTCAGCTTGCCGCCACGGATTTCGAGTTCATTCGAAGTGGCGAAATCGAAGCCGTGTTCGATGCGCAGGCGCTCAGTGAAATACGTGAACCCGCCGGAAATGATGGCGCTGCGCAGCCCGGCGTTGCGCGCAGCTTCGAGCAGTTCGCCGGCGCCGGGGGAGAGCGCCAGGCGCTCGCCGTAGACGCGGGCGAGAACGCCGGCGTCGAGCCCGGCGAGCAGGGCGAGGAGCTGCTGCAGGCTGGCGCGGTAGTCGAGTTCGCCGCGCATCGCCGCTTCGGTCACCGCCGCAACCTCGGCCCTGCGCCCGGCGAAATCGGCGAGTTCGTCGATGCATTCGCTGGTGATCAGCGTCGAATCCATGGCGAAGGCGATCAACCCGAAGTCGGAAAGCTGCCGGTTGCGGTCGACGAAGGCCCAGTCGAGTTTTTCGGCCGCGACGAGCGGCAGCAGCGCGGTGAATTCCGGCGTACGCCGCGCATCGCTCAACCGGACCGCCCGCGGCGGGCGCGGCACGACGGCGCTGGCGCCGGTGGCCGCGAGCAGGCGCTCGAGCAGGAAGGTCGGCACGGCGCCGCCGTGGACGACCAGGTCCATCAGTCGATGATGTGCGAAACCAGGCCGTCGGCGAGTTTCGGCTCGAACCAGGTGGACTTGGGCGGCATGACCTGGCCCGAATCGGCCACCGCCATCAGGTCGCCCATCCGCGTCGCGTGCAGCGCGAAGGCGACCGCCATCTCGCCGCTGTCGACGCGCCGTTCGAGTTCGCCGAGGCCGCGAATGCCGCCGACGAAGTCGATGCGCTTGTCGCGGCGCAGGTCGCCGATGCCGAGCACCGGCCCGAGCAGGTGATCCGACAGCAGGCTGACGTCGAGCCGGGCGACCGGGTCGCTGGCGGGAATTTGCGCAGGGTCGATCTCCAGCCGATACCAGCGCCCGCCAAGGTACATGCCGACGACGCCGGGCTTTTCCGGGTGCACGCGGCCTGCCGCCGCGGTCACGGCAAAGCGTTCGCCGACGCGGGCGAGGAATTGCGCCGGCGCCAGGCCATTCAGGTCGCGCACAACGCGGTTGTAATCGAGGATGCGCATCTGCTGCGCCGGAAAGATGACCGCCAGGAACGCCTGGGCGCTGGCCTGCCCGCGGCGGCTGGCGGCGACGCGCGAGGCCGCCGCCGAACGGTGGTGACCGTCGGCGATGTAGAGATTGGGCATGGCGTCGAACGCGGTGCTCAGGCCGGCGATGGTCGCGGCATCGTCGATCAGCCAGACGGTGTGGCGGACGCCGTCGGTCGTGACGTCGGCGACGGGATCGCGGCCGGTTGCCCCGGCGATGAGTTCATCCACCGCCGGCGCGTCGGGGCAGGCGAGGAGCACCGGACCGGTCTGGGCCGACAGCGCCTCGATCTGGCGGACGCGGTCATCCTCCTTGTCTGGGCGGGTGAACTCGTGCTTGCGGATGCGGTTGCTGTCGTAGTCGGCGACCGAGGCGGCGACGACGAGGCCGGTCTGCACGTGCTCGCCCATGGTCATCCGGTAGGCGTAATAGCATGGCGTCGCATCGCGGATGAGGATGCCGTCGGCGATCAGGCGCGCGAAATTCTCCGCGGATCTGGCGTAGACCTCGGGGGCATAGGGGTCGGTATCGACCGGCAGGTCGATTTCGGCCTTGGAGATGTGCAGGAAACTGCAAGGCGTGCCGGCGGCGCGCTCGCGGGCTTCGGCGCTGGAAAGAACGTCGTAGGGCGGGGCGGCGACCTCAGCGGCATGGCCGGGAAGCGGGCGCAGTCCGCGGAAGGGCTTGATGAGTGGCATCATGGTTGGTGGAGTGGTAGTTGATTGGGGATGGGGTTGGGAAACCGACCGAAGCTGATTTAATTTGAGCCTGGCCCCTTTGATCGAGGGTAGTTTCCTGATAGTTCATAGTTGGACAATTGAATAATCTATTCATACGAGTTTCCACTTTCGTTCGATTCTGGCAACCTCATGTAATAAGGTTGTGCGGTCGTGGTTATCAATTGGAGGGCCACCTATGACCGAGTAAATATGAGTGCTCGGACGCTCGATTTTCTGGAGCGTCTCAGGGGAAAGAAGTGGACGAAGTGAGCCATAGAATGGGCTTTTCAGCATTAGGCTTCTATCAAAATCGGCATTTGCGATAATGTCACGCCACTGATGTACAAGCTCTGAGCGGTTTTCAAATTGCTTGCGTCGTTTCTCAATACCCCAGTTAACCCATGGTGCAATTAGTGAGCCGACGGCTCCAGTAACCAAGCCCACTACTCCGGCAATCAATGCGGTCAGAATTGTATCTGACATATTGGGCGGCCCATGCCATCAAGGCTTACAAATGTGGTCGAAATTTTCATTCTTTAATCTTGCCAAGATGTGAGTTTGCCATTCTCAAAATAGAGATATGAGCGATATGGAACATCTCCATATACCCACTGCTCATGAGTTCCCCAGCGTCCGACGGATTGATTAATCTTTGTCGCTCTTCCAAGACTCGCGACTACTTGAGTGTCAGACATACCCAGATAGATCCCGCCCTTGTTTATGAAATTTATAGCCTTGCTTCCCCATCCGGAAAACTCTTTCTTTGTTTTTTCGGTATAGAACTTACTATTTAATGCATAATTTATAGAAGAGTCGTCAGTGGAGTCGGCGTTTAGATTGATTTTTTTCTCGCCATGTTCCGAAGTAACTAAGAGATAAATTGCTAGTTTTTCGCTCGATTTTTTGATGGCTTCTATATTTTTAACAGTGATTTGAGTTAGTCCCGGCATGCCCTCAATTGGGTGTCTGAGCCATAATCTAGTGCCAGAAGATACACCTAAAATTCGCATTCGATTTTCTAATTCTTGAATCCTGCTTTGCGATTGCTTTAAAAGTTCCTGTAGTTCATTTTTGTCCTCAGATAGATATTCCTTGTTTCTTGCATAACTTAAGCTAAATTCTTCTACAAACGAAATTTGGTTGTTTTCTAAAATTTTAACTCTGTAGGCTTTCGAGTAATTTATTCTAAACAGATCATCAATAGTAAATAATTTTTCAATGGGTGCTTCATAACCATTGCGTTTATTTAGTGCATCTTTCTCTGTGGCATAAAATTTGATCCCCGACCCGGATTTTATCCAATAGGTTTTTCCAATCCTACCTAGAAATTCATCCTGTACAGGCGCGCTGAAGTATTTGGTATCGGTTTGCGCCGTGGAAGGGCTTTTTGATTGATTGGTACAGCCTGCTGAGGCGGCAGCAATTGATAGAGCAAGAGATAAATGAAATAACCTAGGCAAGGTATTTCCTGTCCGGATGAGGTCAGTGGAGGCAATTTGGGGCGGCCCCCATGTTCCGTCTGCAACATTACTCATAATGCGACCACATTCTGAGTACCTTCACAACCCTCTGCTCCTCGAGCACTTGATAGACCAGACGGTGCTGTATGTTGATCCGTCGCGAATAGGCGCCAGCCAGGTCGCCGATGAGTATTTCGTAAGCTGGCGGGGTCTGGAACGGATTCTCGGCCAGAATTGCCAGCAGGGATTGGGTTTTTTCTTTCAATCCGGTGGACGCAAGTTTTTGGGCATCTTTTTGTGCGTGCTTGGTGTACAGAAGTTGCCAACTCACCAGGCCAGTTCCGTGCTGCACTCGTCTGGCGAAGCCACCAGGCCCTCGCGAATCGACTCCCGCATGCCCGGAACCGACAGGAGATACAGGGTTTCCTGAATTGCCGCCCAGTCGTCGGCGGATACGAGCACGGCGTTGTGCCGCTTCCCGGTGATCAGGACCGGCTGGTGACTGAGCGTCGTTTCATCGATCAGGCGGTAGAGGCTGGCCCGTGCTTCACTGGCGGTGAGTGTCGTCATATTGATTTCCTTTGCGGAAAAATCGTACGCCATGTCGTACGTGTTGTCAATTGGACGTATCAAGGTGGCGATTGCGCATGTTTCCCGGCGTGGCCAGGCTCGGTGCCATCCGGCAATTTGTCCAGAATCGCCTGCCAGCGAATCACGATCTCCGGGAGAATGAGTGCCATGGGGGCCAGGCTCGATCAATTGCAACCCCGTGAAATCAATGGAAATTCTTCTGGCCGTCGGATTGACGCAAGGGAGAGGTCTATATCCAGTTCGGGCCAGTAGAGATGTTCCGGCGCGGGCCGCTCGACATGACATATTTGCTCAATGGTGGCACGGCGAAACCAGGGAAATTGCTCGAATGAAAGAAGCAACTCCTCGTCGGCGAGCAGCAACCAGAAACCATGTTTTGAAACATGGGTAACTTCAGGTGTCGAAATGACTGTGCCAGGCATTTGTGATTGCTCCGATGTGGGTCTCAACGATTGACTGTGCTTCGCGGATTTGACGTTGGTCAAGCCCTGCCGAGATGGCCAAATGGATATGAGGCGTCAACCAGAATTTCGCCTCGCCATCCGGATGAGAGGCATGAACATGAATCCGCGTTTCTTCCCGCGAAAAGAAGAACAGGCGAAACTGACCATCGCGTAAAACCGTGGGTGCCATGTCCGTACTTTACGCTTGCATAAATTATAAAGGTCTAGGCTCGGAATTGACTTGGGCGGATTCAAAACTGGGTGCCGCGCCATCCGGCAATTTGTCCAGTATCGCCTGCCAGCGAATCACGATCTCCGGGAAAATGGTCGGCGCGCGTTCGCCGGCCATGTCGGCGATTTCCGGGCCGCCGAATTGGCCGTCTTTCAGCGTGTAGACCGTGATGACGCGGTCGACCGGGTGAACCAGCCAATATTCACGGACACCGGCGCGTTCGTAGAGCGCGCGTTTGGTCAAGTGATCGTGGCGGGCGCTGGCGGGGGAGAGGACTTCGATGATCCAGTCGGGCGCGCCGCGCACGTTGCGTTCGGTGATTTTTTCGGGGTCGCAGACGACGAGGATGTCGGGCTGGACGACGGTCGTGGTCTGCTCGTCGGCTTGATCCGACGCCGGCAGCAGGACGTCGACTGGAGCGATCAGGGCGCGGCATGGGTTGCCGTCGAGCGCATCGGCGATCTGCCTAGCAATATCGAGCACCAGCGTCTGGTGGCTGATCGTCGGCGCGGGCGACATGGCATACGCTTCGCCGTCGATCAGTTCCCAGCGTTCGCCATCCGGCCATTTCAGGTAATCGGCGTAGGTGAAACGGCGATCAGAGGTTTTCGGCAGGGCCATGGCTCGAACTCCGGTGGAGGGCAGACGACCCATTGTGCCTTAGCGACAGCCAGTCGATCAATGTGTTGCTTTAGCTGCCCAGCCGTTCCGGCAGCACATCGCGCAGCAGCACGGCGGCGTCGCGAATCATCGTTTCGGTGGTGTCCCAGTCGACGCAGGCGTCGGTGACCGAGCAGCCGTAGCGGAGCTGGGCGAGGTCGGCGGGGATCGGCTGGTTGCCGGCCTCGATGTTGGATTCGATCATGACGCCGATCAGCGACTTGTTGCCGAGGCGGATCTGATTGACGATGTCGGCCATGACCAGCGGCTGCAGATCGGGATTCTTGTAGCTGTTGGCGTGCGAGCAGTCGACGACGATGTTGTTAGGCAGTCCGGCCCTGGTCAGCGCCTGCTCGACCATCGCGATCGAGACCGTGTCGTAGTTCGGGCGGCCGTCGCCGCCGCGCAGGACGATGTGGCCGTGGCGGTTGCCGCGGGTGCGGACGACGGCGACACGGCCCTGGCCGTTGATGCCGAGGAAGGAATGCGGCTTGGAGGCCGAGAGGATGGCGTTGACCGCGACACCGAGATCGCCGCTGGTGCCGTTCTTGAAGCCGACCGGCGTGGACAGGCCGGACGACATTTCGCGGTGCGTCTGCGATTCGGCGGTGCGGGCGCCGATGGCGGTCCATGTGATGAGGTCGCCGTAATATTGCGGCGAGATCGGATCGAGCGCTTCGGTGCCGGTCGGCAGGCCGATTTCGGCAACGTCGAGCAGGAAGCGGCGGGCCCGCTCCATGCCGATATCGACGCGGAAGCTGTCATCCATGAACGGGTCGTTGATGTAGCCCTTCCAGCCGACGGTGGTGCGCGGCTTTTCGAAATAGACGCGCATGATCAGCTGCAGCGTGTCGCCCACTTCGTCGGCCAGCGCCTTCAGGCGATGGGCGTAATCGAGGCCGGCGACCGGGTCGTGGATCGAGCACGGGCCGACGACGACGAACAGGCGCGGGTCCTTGCGCTCGAGGATGCCGCGCAGCGAGTCGCGGCCATGCATGACGGTGCGCGCGGCCGCCAGCGAGAGCGGCAGGCGGCTGTGGATCTCCTCCGGCGTCGGCATGGTGTCGAAGGCGGTGACGTTGACGTTTTCGATGTCGATCGTGCTCATGGCTTACTGGCTCAGCTGGCGAATCATGTCCTTGACGGCGGCGACCTTGTCGTTCAGGGTCGGGCAATGGCGCAAGAGCGAGATTTTATCCTGTCCGGCCAGCTTGTAGCTGCGGTTCTTCTGGATCAGGTCGATGATCCTGACCGGGTCGACCGGCGCCAGTCGCGGGAATTCCGGGCCGAACTGCAGGGTGATCTGGTCGTTGGTCGCATCCAGTTTCTGGACGCAGTACGGCTTCACCAGCAGGCGCAGGCGGTGCGTGGCGAGCAGCGACTGGCCTTGCAGCGGCAGCGCGCCGAAGCGGTCGATCAGTTCTTCCTGCAGGGCGACGATTTCCTCCGCCGTTTCGCTATTGGCGAGACGCTTGTACAGCGTCAGGCGCTCATGCACATCCGGGCAGTAGGCGTCGGGCAGCAGGGCCGGGGTGCGCAGGTTGATCTCGGTGCCGATGCCGAGCGGCTGCGTGAGGTCGACCACGTCGAGGTGCTTGCCCTGCTTCAAGGCGGCAACGGCGCGGTTGAGCATATCGGTGAACAGGTTGAAGCCGACTTCCTGCATCTCGCCCGACTGGTTGTCGCCGAGCACCTCGCCGGCGCCGCGGATTTCCAGGTCGTGCATGGCGAGGAAGAAGCCGGAGCCGAGCTCTTCCATCGCCTGAATGGCGTCGAGGCGCATCCTGGCCTGCCTGGTCATCGCCTTCTCGTCCTGCACCAGCAGGTAGGCATAAGCCTGATGGTGCGAACGGCCGACCCGGCCGCGCAGCTGGTGCAGCTGGGCGAGACCGAACTTCTCGGCGCGGTTGATCAGGACGGTGTTGGCGTGCGGGTTGTCGATGCCGGTCTCGATGATCGTCGTGCACAGCAGCAGGTTGGCGCGCTGGCCGGTGAAGTCGCGCATCACGCGTTCCAGTTCGCGTTCGGCCATCTGGCCGTGGCCGACGACGATGCGCGCTTCCGGCACCAGCTTTTCCAGCTTCTCGCGCATGTTGGCGATGGTGTCGACCTCGTTGTGCAGGAAATACACCTGGCCGCCGCGCTTCAGTTCGCGCAGCACCGCCTCGCGGATGATGCCGTCGGAGAAGCGGGAAACGAAGGTCTTGATCGCCAGCCGCTTCTGCGGCGCCGTGGCGATCACCGAGAAATCGCGCAGGCCTTCCATGCTCATCGCCAGCGTGCGCGGGATCGGCGTCGCGGTCAGGGTCAGCACGTCGACCTCGGCGCGCATCGCCTTCAGCGTTTCCTTCTGGCGCACGCCGAAGCGGTGTTCCTCGTCGATGATGACGAGGCCGAGGCGCTTGAATTTGACCTCCTTGCCGATCAGTTTGTGCGTGCCGATGATGATGTCGATCCTGCCGTCGGCCAGCTCCTGCAGCGCCTGCGCCGACTCCCTGGCGGTCTTGAAGCGGGAGATTTCGGCGATGCGTACCGGCCAATCGGCGAAACGGTCGACGAAGGTCTGGTAATGCTGTTCGCAGAGCAGGGTGGTCGGGCACAGCACGGCGACCTGCTTGCCGCCGGCCACGGCGCAGAAGGCGGCGCGCAGCGCGACTTCGGTCTTGCCGAAGCCAACATCGCCGCAGACCAGGCGGTCCATCGGCTTGCCGGAGCGCATGTCCTCGATCACGGCGGCGATGGTTTGGGCCTGGTCGTTGGTTTCCTCGAAACCGAAGCCGTCGGCGAAGGCCTCGTAGTCGCTTTCCTTGAAGGCGAAGGCATGGCCCTGGCGGGCGGCGCGCGCGGCGTAGAGCGCGAGCAGTTCGGCCGCGGTGTCGCGCGCCTGCTCGGCGGCCTTGCGCTTGGCCTTTTCCCACTGGCCGGAGCCGAGGGTGTGCAGCGGCGCGCTTTCCGGGTCGGCGCCGGAATAGCGCGAGATGACGTGCAGTTGCGCCACCGGCACGAACAGCTTGGCGTCGTTGGCGTAATGCAGTTCGAGGAATTCCTGTTCGCCGAGGCCCAAATCCATGCGCACCAGCCCGCGATAGCGCCCGATACCGTGGTTTTCATGCACCACCGGGTCGCCGACCTTGAGTTCGGTGAGATCCTTCAGCCAGTTGTCGAAGGTGGCCTTCCGCGCCGCCTCGCGCCGCGTGCGGCGCGGCGCGCCGGCGAAGAGTTCGGCTTCGGTGATGAACGCCACGCCGTCGAGCGCAAAGCCGTTGTGCAGCGGCCCGATGGCGAGCGCCAGCCTGGCGTCGCCGGCGATAAAGTCGGCGAGATCGGCGCTGGCCGTCGGCTTCAGGCCATGCTCGGCGAACATCGCGGCCAGCGTCTCACGCCGGCCGGCGGTTTCGGCGACCAGCAGGACACGGCCCGGGAAACCGCCGAGGTGGTTCTTCAGCGCGCCGAGCGGATCGTCGCTCCTGCGGTCGACGGCGATAACGGGCAGTTTTCCAGGGGCTTCGCCATTATTGGCATTCAGGGCCAGTCGACCGTAGCGTTTGGCCGCCGCGAAGAAGGCTTCGCCGGTCAGGAACAGTTCTTCCGGCGCCAGCAGCGGCCGCGCCTTGTCGCCCTGCAGCAGGTTGTAGCGCGAACGCGTGTCGGCCCAGAAGGCGGCAATCGCGGCGGGTGCGTCGCCGTGCGTGACGAACACGGCATCCTTGGGCAGGTAATCGAAGATGCTCGCCGTCGTGTCGAAGAACAGCGGCAGGTAGTACTCGATGCCGGCGCTGGCGATGCCGGTCGAGATGTCTTTGTAGATGCCCGACTTCGCCGGGTCGCCCTCGAAACGCTCGCGGAAGCACTGGCGGAAATGCGTGCGCCCCTTGTCGTCCATCGGAAACTCGCGCGCCGGCAGCAGGCGCACTTCCGGCACCGGGTAAACGGTGCGCTGGGTATCGACGTCGAAGGTCTTGATGCTCTCGATCTCGTCGTCGAAGAGGTCGAGCCGGTAAGGCAGTTGCGAACCCATCGGGAAGAGGTCGATCAGCCCGCCGCGGATCGAGTATTCGCCGGGCGAAACCACCTGCGTGACATGCGTGTAGCCAGCCAGCGTCACCTGGCCGCGGAACTTCTCGGCATCCAGCTTCTGGCCCTTCCGGAACTCGAAAGTGTAGGCGGCCATGAATTCCGGCGGCGCCAGGCGATTGACCGCGGTCGACGCCGGCACCAGCAGGATTTCCACCTCGCCCTGCAGCGCGACCCACAGCGTGGCCAGGCGCTCGGAAACCAGATCCTGGTGGGGCGAGAAGTGATCGTAGGGCAGAGTTTCCCAGTCCGGCAGCAGGCGCACCCTGAGGCCGGGCGCGAACCACGGGATTTCGTCGAGCAGGCGCTGTGCATCGGCGGCGCTGGCGGTGACCACGGCCAGCAGCCGTCCCGGGTTGCCGCCCGCCAGCTCGGCCAGCGCCAGCGCATCGGCGGAACCGGCGAGGGTGGGGAGGTCGAGGCGCAAACCCGCCTTCGGCAGCGCGGGCAGGGACAGCAGGGAACGGGAAACGGGCACGGCGGGGCGGGGGTGCGGCTGGGAGGCGAATTATAGCGGTTGCCGTTCAGGAGGGATGTTCAGGAGGGACTTGGCATTTTCGGAAACGCTTGTAATATGTACAACATTCTGTCCTGTTTGGGGGTTCCCGTGGCCATCGCAGCACGTGACGTCATTCCGTTGTCGACCGCACGCGCCAATTTTTCCGAGTTGGCGGAAGATGTTCGCTCGGGTGCCGAGAAGATCATTACCAGGAACGGCGAGAGCTATGTTGCCCTGATCGATGCGCGCCGCCTGGATTATTATCACCAGCTGGAACGTGAACGCCTCCACCTGTTGCTGATCGACGAAGCGTCGCGGGGCCTCGACGATGTCGCCGGCGGCCGCGTCAAGGACGCGCGCAATTCCATTGCGGACCTCAAGCGACGCCGCGGCGCCTGAGGTCCGGAGTTCGCAGCATGGCGAGGAAATGCGCGGTCAAGCTGACTGCCAACTTCGAGAGCAACCTCGAAGGGATCGAGCTTTTCCTGGAAGAGGCCGGGGCGCTGCCCGCGTATGACCACCTGCTGGATGAAATCCTCGAAACGCTGATTCCGAACCTCGAACGCTTTCCGGAGATGGGGCGTCCCTTCTTCGGGCAGCCGGCGGGCTCGGTCGAAGTGGCGAATGCCTCTGCTGCTTTGAAGGAAAGGGTAATGGCCCTTGCCGGGCAGCCAAATGCCATCCGCGAATACGCGCTCAAGGACTTCGTGCTGCTCTACGCGGTAATCGGGGAAGTCGTCCATCTGCTGGCGATACGGCACCAGCGCCAGCTTTCGTTCGATTTCGCGGGGCTCTGGGGCTAACCCGAAACGGCGCGCCGGCGGTTTCCGGGGACTACGGCAGTTGCGTGATCGATCATTGCGCCAGCCGCACCGGAATCCGCAGCAACCTGACGAGTGCAACCGGAGGGCTCTATCCTTGCTCATTCAGCCTGCCGCGGTCGACGCCCCGGAATGGCCGAAAACCGGATCCGCGCTGGCTGCCCGGATGCGGGGGAATCCTTTGCGGCCGAACGGGCGCCATGGTGGTATAAGGACCGCTTGCCTGCGGCAACGAACTGAACGCTCTTCGCGGGACCTCGGTGAAGGAGATGGCGATGCGGATCCGCATCATCGGCGCGGCCAGCGGCGCCGGCGCCCGCGACGGCGGTTGTGAGGAAGGGCCGGCGGCGTTCCATCGTTCTCCGGCCTGGCGCGAACTGGAGCAACATCCGCTGGTCGCCTGGGGGGTAACGCTGCTGGCGCCTGACGCCGCTGGCGCCGCGCCGGTCGCCCGGGTTGCCGCCCTTTGTCGTCATCTTGCCGACTGCGTCGGCGAAACGCTGGCCGAGGGCGCATTTCCGCTGGTCGTCGGCGGCGACCACTCGATCGCCATCGGCACCTGGAGCGGCGTCGCGCGTTTCGCCGGGGCGCCGGTCGGGCTGCTTTGGATCGATGCCCATCTCGACAGCCACACGCCAGAGACCACGCATTCCGGCGCCATCCATGGCATGCCGCTGGCCTGTCTGTTCGGGCGCGGCGACCGGCGCCTGCTCGACATGGGACTGCGCGGGACTCAGCTCGACCCGCGCCACACCGTCGTTCTCGGCCCGCGTTCCTGGGAGCCGGAGGAAGCGGAGTTTCTTGCGCGCATGGGCGTCCGGGTCATCGGCCGCGACGAGATCGGCGAGCGCGGGCTGGCCGCCTGTCTTGCCGAAGTCGCCGCGATCATGGCGGCGGCGCCGCGCGGCTTTGGCATTACAATCGACCTCGACGTTTTCGATCCGGCGGTGGCTCCCGGTGTCGGCAGTCCGGAACCCGGCGGTCTGCGGGCGCGCGAGCTGCGCGGCGGCCTGCAACGGCTGGCGGCGATTCCCGGCTTGCGCGCAGTGGAGCTTGCCGAATACAACCCGAGCCGGGATCGCGACGGGTTGACCGCAAAGCTGATCTGCGACCTGATCGAGGACATGCTGCCGCAGCTTGCCGGCGCCCCGCGCCGCGCTGGCGCCCGGGACGCCTGAATTCAACACGATGATTCACGATCCGCATTCAGTTCTCGGCCTCGCGCCGGATGCCGGGCCCGCCGACCTGAAGCGCGCCTATCGCCGGCTGGCCATGCGCTGGCATCCGGACCGCAACAGCGACCCGGCGGCGCCCGAGCGTTTCCGGCAGATCCGGGCAGCCTATGACCAGCTTGTCGCGGTCGACGCTCCGGAAGGGGCAAAAACGCCGGACGACGTCGCCGAGCCGGCGCCGGCCGGCAGGAAGGCGGCGGACATTCGCCTGAACCTCGAAATCAGCCTCGAACAGGCGGCCCTCGGCTGTCGCCGGACGGTGGAAGTGACGCGCGGCAAGCCCTGCGCGACCTGCGCCGGCAGCGGCGAGGCGGGGATCACGCGGACGCGGTTTTGCGCGGCGTGTCATGGCAGCGGGCGGATGCCCGGCCCCGGCCGCGGGCTGGTGAACTGCGGCGCGTGCGCCGGGCGCGGCTTCTTCAGCGAACGCATTTGCCCGGACTGCGCCGGCAGCGGGCGCAAGCTCGGCCGGGTCAGCCTCAGGATCAGCGTCCCCGCGGGCATGCTGCCGGGCGACGATCTGCGCCTCGCCGGGCAGGGGGAGCCGGCGACGGGGGAGCTGGCGGCCGGCGACCTCTACCTGACGATCTTCATTCGCCGTCACCCGCTTTTCCGGTTGCGCGGGCGCGACCTTCATCTCGCCATGCCGGTGAGCGCGCTGGCCCTCGTCGCCGGCGACGAGATCCGCTTGCCCACGTTGAGCAAACCCGCTGCGTTGACCCTCGATCCCGGACCGCCCGATGCGCGCGAAGTGCGGCTGCCGGGCAAGGGCTTTCCCGGCCGCGGCAAGCATCACGCCGGCGATCTGGTCGTTCGCCTCGAGCCGGTCTTCCCGGCGACGCTCACCGCCCGCCAGCGCAGACTGCTGCTCAAGGCCAATGCTGCATTGATGGATGGCGGCGCCGACTCCCTGCCGGAGGTCGCCGCCTGGAACCGCGAGCATCGCGGCGGCCCGCCTGACGCCTAGAGCAGCGGACTCATCATCTGCACGGCGTTTTCGAGCAGCCGCCGCCCGCGCGGCCGGGCGCGCCATGCCGCGAGTTCCAGGCGCCGCGAGCGGGCTTCGTAGTCGCGCTGGAGGGCGCGCGTCGTGGCCGAGAATTCATGATCGTAGGCAATCAGCGAGACCTCGAAATTGAGCTCGAAGCTGCGAAAATCGAGGTTGACCGTGCCGAAAATCGTGAATTCATCATCAACGACCATACTCTTGGTGTGCAACAGCCCGTCGCGGAACTGCAGGATCGTCACCCCGACTTCGAGAAGGTCTTCGTGGTAGGCCTCGCTGGCGAAACGCACCAGGCGCGAGTCGATCTTTTCGGGAACGATCAGCACGACCCGGATGCCGCGCATGGCCGCCGAGCGCAACGCTGTCAGCAGGGCCTCGCCGGGAACGAAATAGGGCGTGGTCAGGACGATTTCGCGGCGGGCCGCGTAGATCGCGGTCAGCAGCAAGGCGTCGATGCGCACCCGCGAGGTCTGCGGTCCCGAGGGAAATATCTGGACGTGGCCCGGCCCGGCGGGCGGCAGGTCAGGGGGCGGCAACGGCGCGAAATCGCCGCCGGTCTGCAGCGACGTCAGCGAGAGCGAGACCGCTTCGAGTACCCAGGCGGCCGGTCCCTCGATCCGCGCCATGGCATCCACCCACTCGCCGACACCCGCATCCTGTTTGAAGAAGCGCGGATCGGCGATGTTCATGCTCCCCGTGTAGGCGATCCGGCGGTCGATGACGGCGATCTTGCGGTGATCGCGCAGGTCGAAACGGACGAACAGCGCGCGCAACGGGTTGACCGGCAGCATTTCGACGACATTGACGCCGGCGTCGCGCAGGCGATCGAAGTCGTCGCTCTTGAAGAACGGGCGGCTGCCGAGCGAATCCATGAGCGCCGAGCAGGCGACGCCGCGCTCTGCGGCGCGCACCAGCGCCGCGATCAGGTCATCGACGAAGCCGCCGGCGCTCCAGATGTAGAACTCCATGTGGACCGACGAAAGCGCAGCGTCGATATCGGAAATCATGGCGCGCATGATCGATTCGCTGTCGGCGAGCAGCTGCAGGCGATGACCGCTCATCAGCGGCAGTCCGACCGCGGTCTGGGCCAGGCGGCTGACGCTCTCGCCGCCGCCGGACAGGCGCGTCGGCGAGGCGATGCTGGCGACCGGTATGCGTTCGGCCCA
>WBZM01000627.1_pt1 | contig 46079 bp, 51 predicted proteins | sample 5204271 | NCBI WGS metagenome assembly WBZM01 (sample SAMN12344346, study PRJNA552823) | activated sludge metagenome | biome: Activated sludge suspended growth; feature: Nitrification reactor; material: Wastewater; isolation source: activated sludge from nitrification reactor of wastewater... | reverse complement strand
TTGGGGTCGAGCAGCAGCGCCACCAGGTCGGCCACCTGCTTTTCGGTCAGGATGCCCTTGTGGCCGGCGCGCGGCATGTTGGAGCAGGCGTTGTAGGCCTTGCTGTTCCAGATCTTGCCCCAGGTGTACTTGACCATTTCCTGCGCCTGCGGGCTGTTGGGGTCGGTCACGCCACGCAGCTTGCCGTAGTTGTACAGGCTGGTGCCGATGGTGCCGAAGGAGATTTCCTTCTTGTCGATCTGGTGGCAGTTGTAGCAGTTGCCGCCGTTGGGGGTGTCGGCCTTGTCGGTCCAGGTCAGGCCGCGGCCGCTTTGCGCCAGTTTTTCGCCTTCTTTCCAGTCGCCCAGGTACTTGCCGTTGGCGGGCCACTTGATGGTGGCCATGTTGAGCGCCTCGATGCGCTTGGCGGTGGCGTCGTCGAGCGGCTTGCCGGACACGTCGGCGGCGTTGCACACGCGCATGGTTTCGTCGTCGGTGAAGGCCTGGCTGACCTTGACGATGCCCTTGTCGTGGAAGTCGCGCTGGACGATCTGCTGCGTCAGGGTGTCGAGCTCGGCCGCCGAGGGGACGCCGGCGGAGCCGCCGCCGGCGCAGCCGGTCAGGGTCAGGGCGCCGGCGATGGACAGGGCGAGGATGGATGTGCGGTGGGTCATGGTGCGGGCCTCCGGTTCAGCGCTTGATGGTTGGGGCGGCGGATTTGTCGCCCTTGGCGTTGACGCCCAGGAACACGCCCAGGGCCACGGTGACGTCGCTGGCGAACGTCGGTTCGGGGAAGCGCTGCTGACGGTAGCAGTCGTTCAGGCGGTGCTGCATGGACCACATCTGGCCGTTGGAGACGCGGTAGGCCGGCCAGGCGGCAAAGCCGATGCCGTCGCCCGGCGCCTTGCGCAGATCGGGCAGGTCCTGCAGGCGAATGCGCTTGCCTTCTTCGCCGTGGCAGGAGGCGCAGGCGAAGTCGTGCGCGCCACCGCGCTGGTAGAACAGGCGCTTGCCCACCTGGTACATGATGCGTTCCTGCGCATGCGACTGCGGCAGGTTGAAGGCCATGCCCTTGGATTCGGCGGCGATCCAGGTGGCCAGGGCGGTGGTGTTGGCGCGTTCGCCCTTGCCCCACTGGCCGTTGATGATTTCCTTGGGGTCGATGCCCTGCAGCGTGCTCATGCAGGTGATCAGACGCGATTCGAGGTCCTGCACCTTGCCGGTGTCGGCAAACCAGCGCGGCAGCTCGACGAAGGCACCCTTGACCACGCCCGGGCCCTTGCCCAGGTCACAGCGTTCCAGCGACGCGTTCTTGGGGCCGCGCTTTTTCTTCCAAAGGTCCTCGCCCTTGGCTTCGAACAGGTCGGCCGGGTTGCCGTCCTGCAGCATCTCGCGGTATTCCTCGATGGCCTGGATCGACGTCTTCTGCGCCAGCGCGCCGCCGGCCGACGCGATCAGGCCCAGTGCTGCGACCACCGTGGCGATGGGTTTGCCTCTCATCGTGCTTGTCTCCTGTTTCGGATGAAAAGAAAACGGCGGGCAGGTCCTTCAAGGGCCGTGCCCGCCGTGGGGGCGATCACCGGGCGATCAGGACACCGTGGCCTCGTCGGTGCGGCTGTCGCCCTTGTTGTCCTTCCAGGTCACGCTGACCTTGTCGCCCGCCTTGGCGCCCTTGATGGCGAACTGCAGGAACGGGTTCTTGGACACCGCCGGGCCCCATTCGCACGAAAACACCGGCTTGCCGTTGAGCGAGGCGGTGACGTCCTGAATGTGCCATGCGGGCACCAGCTTGCCGGACGCGTCCTTGCGCTGACCGGATTCCATTTCGTGGCTCATGAGCACGCGCACCGTGACCTTGTCGCCGGACGCCTGCGCGCGGATTCGCATTGGATCTGCCATGTCTGTTCTCCTGATTCGATACGATTCGGTTTATCTCACCCTCGTCGCCCATGCACGCCCGGCCCGTTCTGAAGGCCGCGGAGCAGGCCGCGCCAGCGAACGCCGTGGCCGGACCTGCGCCGGCCACTGGCGTTGTCCCCCTCCGGGGGAAGGCGCGAAGCGACAGAGGGGGGCGTCATGTCACCCGCCACAGCCACCCAGGGTGACCTTGACTTCCTTCTTGGCGAAGTGGGCCTTGCCGTCGCCGGTGATGGCCACCGCGTAGACGTCGGAGGTTTCGCCCATCTTGGCGCGGGTGGCAAAGCTGGCTTCGACCTCGGGCGTGACGTTGAACACGGCCACCAGGGCGTTGGGGTTCTTTTCGACCAGCAGCACCAGCTGCTTGACGCCCGCCAGGCTGCTGGCCACGGCCAGCGGCACCACGGCGCCGTTCTCGGCGATGTCGGGCGCGGTCAGGGTGACCGAGCCGCTGGCCGCAGGGGCACCGCTGGCGCCCAGGGCCTTGAGCGCGTCGCCCAGGTTCTTGGCCTCGAACGCCGCCTTGTTGAACGCCTGCGCGTACTGCGGGAACAGGCCAGTGCCGGCCAGCAGGCCCGCCACCACGGCGCTCTGCTTGAGGGTTTGCCTGCGTGTTTGCATGGGCGATTTCTCCTTGAAAGTTTGCGGATGCTAAGGGGTTGAGGGGATTTTGACCCGGGTGAATTCCCGAATGGTTCCGCGGGTCATTTCATTTGGCGGCACCGGCCGCCAGCCAGGCCGCGATGGCCTTGGTGTCGGCTTCGGGCAGCTCCTGCGGCGGCATGGGGATTTCGCCCCACGCGCCGGAGCCACCGGCCTTGATCTTGCCGGCCAGGTAGTCGGCCTTGCCGGCGTGCCTGGCGGCGATGTCGGTGAAGCCGGGGCCGACCAGCTTGCCACTCTGGTTGTGACAGGCGGTGCAGGCGTGCTTCTGCGTCAGGGCGATGGCGGCGGCGTTGGGGCTGTCCGCGCCGGCGGAGCCGACCACCTTGACCGGCCCGGCGGCGTCGCCCAGCCAGCCTTCGGGCTTGGTGGTGTCGGAGCCGCGCTGCGGGCCGACGGTGCGGTTTTGCTCGCGCAGGTTGCCGTGGTTGTTGCGCGCGTGTTCGGGCAGCACCGAGCTGACCACCGGCGCCGGGCCGCAGTTGCTCATGCAGGGCTTGGCCTGCACGTCGGGCTTGGCCTGACGGCCCGGCAGTTCGGCGCCGGGCCACATGGCGTGGGCGCTGCTCATGCCGTTGCGGTTGGGCAGTTTCTGCTGCACTTCGGCGATGTTCTTGTCGGACAGGGTGAAGCTGTCCGGCACCACATGGGCCAGGTTGAGCAGGAAGGCGGTGAGCGCGTAGACCTCGTCGGGCTTGAGCGACTTGGGCTTGTCCCAGGGCATGGCGCGGTGGATGTAGTCCCACAGCGTGGACACCGTGGGCACCTTCATCAGCGTGGTGCGGCCGGGGTAGTCGGCGCGCTTGAGGGTGGCCACGCGACCGGTCTTGACGTCGTCGGCGGTGGTGCCGCCCACCAGCGGGCTGAAGATGGTGTTGGATTCACCGAACACGCCGTGGCAGACGGCGCAGCGCTCTTCCCACAGGTCCTGGCCGCGGGCGACGCTGCCGCTGCCGGGCGGCAGGCCCTTGAAGTCGGGCCGCACGTCGATGTCCCAGGCCGCCACTTCCTTGGGCGTGGCGGCGCGGCCGATGCCGGGGTATTTGTCCTGCGCCAGCGCCGGCAGCGCGACACTGGTGGCGATCAGGGCGCCGACGAGGGCCTCACGAAACCTGAACATTCTTGACCTCGCCGTTTTCCTGCACCAGCCACGATTGGATGGCGTTGTTGTGATAGATGGAGCGGTTGCCGCGCACTTCGCGCAGCTGGCGCATGCTGGGCTGCACGTAGCCGGTGTCGTCCATGGCGCGGCTTTGCACGATGGTGGGCTTGCCGTCCCACACCCAGTCGAGGTTGAAGCGCGTCAGGCATTTGTCCATCACCGGGCTTTCCAGCCGCGCCGTGCGCCAGTTGCGCCCGCCGTCGGTGGAGACATCGACCCGCTTGATCTTGCCGCGCCCCGACCAGGCCAGGCCGCTGATGCAATAGAAGCCCTTGTCCAGCAGCACCTGGCCGCCCGAGGGGGTGGTGATGACGCTCTTGCATTCCTGGATGCTGGTGTACTGGCGGTGCGTGCCGTCGGGCATCAGATCGACGTAGTGGATGGCTTCGTCCTTGCTGCCCCAGGGCTGGTCACCGACCTCGATGCGGCGCAGGTACTTGACCCAGCTGACGCCCTGCACGCCCGGCACCACCAGGCGCAGCGGGTAGCCGTTTTCGGGGCGCAGCATTTCGCCGTTCTGGCCGTAGGCCACCAGCACCTGACCGCTCTTGACCAGCTCCATGGGGATGGTGCGCGTCATGGAGGAGCCGTCGGCGCCTTCGGCCAGCACGAACTTGCCGCCCTTGAGGTCGGCGCCGGCCAGCTCCAGCAGGGTGATCAGCGGCACACCGGTGAATTCGCTGCACGACAGCATGCCGTGCGAGTACTGGCAGGTCGGCACGGCGACGTTGCCCCATTCCATGCCGGTGTTGGCACCGCATTCGATGAAGTGAAAGCGCGACACGCTGGGCAGGCGCATCAGCTCGTCCATGGTGAACACCTTGGGCGTCTTGATCATGCCGTTGAGCATGAGGCGGTGCTGGGCCGGGTCGATGTCCCACCAGCCCTGGTGATGGCGTTCGAAGTGCACGCCGCTGGGCGTGACGATGCCGAACAGCGACTGCAGCGGCGCGAACGACACCGAGGCCTGGTTGGTCTGCGTGAGGCCCGGGCTCTGGCGGCGCTGCACGTTGCCCTCGTATTTGGACGGCCTTCCGTAGCCGTCGGTCACCACCGGCTGGCCCAGGCCGGTGCTGTGCGCCGGCAGGTTGAGGATGGCGGGGTCGCCCTCGCCCACCGACGCCGGCTGGGCGCCGGCGCGGGCGGCGGCGCCACCGGCCAGGGCGGCCGCGAAGGCGCCACGGATGAAGTCGCGCCGGCCGCGCTGGCCTTCGGCGAACACGGTGCGGATGCCGGCGGCGTCGAGAAAGCTCTCGGGCGCCTTGCGCAGCCTCCCGCCAACAACGCTGGCGGGCGCGGGTTGCAATTGATCGTCGGGCATGGGTTTAAGTTCTATATATGCGCAAGTGCTGATGTTAAGCCCGGCATACACATGTCGGGACTGGGGTTTATCCTGATCGCCGCTGGGTGGACGGGGTCAGGGCTTGAACCGGTAGTGGTCGCGGTTGAGCACCGCCGCGATGGCGGTCACTTCTTCCGGGAACAGGCCGAGGTTGAGCTCCAGGCTGCACTGATCGATCATGCCGCGCAGCAGCCCGGGGGTGTTGACGCGACCCTGCGGCCGGTAGATGGCCTTGCCGTCGTCGGCCCATTTGCGGGCATGGCATTCGTTGCACTTGTGCTCGACGATCAGCTTTTCGCCCAGCTTCAAGTCAGCGTCCTTGAAGATCGCCGGCACCTGGGCCGCCGCCGCGCCGGCCAGGGCGAGCAGCGCACCGATCAGGCCGAGGCGCAGGGGAAGGCGACGGGTCATGGCTTGTCTCCGGTCCGGCAAGGCGTTGGTTTGCTATCCTTAAAATAGCTGTCGGCGCTTGCCTGGATTGCGCCGCAGCCCAAAAACACACTTCAAAGCCGCCAACATGGGCTGCGAGCCGCGCCTTGCCGCAAGCCTTTGTCTGGCTTCAATAAGTGCCTGACAGCCTAGGCTACCACGGCTTCACGGGCCAGCGCCAGGCGGCGGTCGAGGTAGGCGGAATAGAAGTCGGGCGAGCCGCCCACCAGCCGGTCGGCGACCTCCTTGCCGCGCGGGCCGAGAAACAGCACCGTGGGCGCGACCTTGACGTCCCAGGCGCGCACCAGCGCGTCGTGCGTGGTGGCCGCGCCCTGCAGGTCGCGCGTGGCGCGCGGGCTGAGCATGTCGAGCTGCACCACCGGCAGGCCGTCCTGGGCGCGCATGGGTGCCAGGTAGTTGTTGCGCACCTCTTCGCACCAGGGGCAGCGGTGCAGGCTGACCATCACCAGCAGCGGCTGGCGCGCCTTCAGTGCGCGCGCCAGCTCGTCGGCCAGCGAAGCCGACAGCGGCAGCGTCTTGCCGGCCGCCTGGGCCGGCGGCGCCCAACCGGCACCCAGGCCCAGCAGGGCCAGCGCCTGCAGGCCATGGCGGCGCGCGGGCGAGAAGCGGGACGGCGTGTTCATTGCGGTTCGTGCTCCATCTGCAGGTAGGTGTTGTAGGCGTTCATGCGGTTGGCCGGGCCGAACAGCGGCAGGTGTTCGTACATGCTCCAGTCGGTGGCCCGGTAGGCTTCATCGAACGGGGTCATGTCGCGCGCGGCGGCGCCCATGGTCTTGCGCAGATAGACCAGGTAGTCGCGCGTGAGTTGCATGTCCTGGCGCGCCTCGGTCGATACCGGGCCGTGGCCGGGGATGATGACCCGGGTGTCGAAGGCCAGCAGGCGATCGAGCGAGACGATCCAGTTGCGGCTGTCGGCCTGGCCGACGAAGGGAATGCGGCTGCGAAACACCAGATCGCCCGCGTACAGCGCCTTGACCCCCGGCAGGTACACCGCCAGGTCCTCCGGCGTGTGCGCCGGGCCGACCGGTTGCAGCACCAGCGTGGTGTCGCCGACGGTCAGCTCGCGCCGCTCGTGGATCCATTCGGTGGCGGGCACCAGGCGGGTGCGGGCATCGACCCACGGCGCCAGTTCCTCGCGCGAGGCCTGCAGACGCAGGCGCGCGGTGTCGGAGTTGAGGTATTCGCGCGCCGCCTGGTGCGCCAGGATGCGCGCGCCCAGCGCCTCGAACACCTGCAGGCCGTAGATGTGGTCGGCGTGGTAGTGGGTGACGATGACGTGCGTGACCTTCTGCGCCGTCACCTTGCGAATCTCGGCCAGCAGGCGCTCGGCCAGCGCGGGTGAGCCCAGGGCGTCGATCACCACCACACCGCTCGACGTGACCACGAAGCCGGCGTTGGAGATGAAGTTCTGGTTGGCCGACGAGCCCAGGGCCGACAGGCCTTCGACGTACCAGCAGCCGGGCGCGGCCTCGCGCGCCTGCATCGCCGGCGCACTGGCGGGGGTGTCGGCGGCTTCGGCGTAGCGCGCCCAGGCTGCCCCCATGCCGCCCAGCGCCAGACAGGCGCAGCGCTGGAGAAGTTGACGCCGGTCAATCACTGGCCGCATGATCTGCCCTAAATTCATAAGTCATTGCTGAACTAATTATCAAGAATGGCCATCGACTTGACAAGCCTGGTCGAGCAGCACGGCAGCGGCACGGTGCTGGCCGTCGGCGGCGCGCTGATCGGCATGCTGTTCGGATTTTTCGCCCAGCGTTCGCGCTTTTGCCTGCGCGCCGCCGTGATCGAGTTCTGGCGCGGCCAGTTCGCCGAAAAGCTGTCGGTCTGGCTGCTGGCCTTCGCGGCGGCGGTGATGGCGGTGCAGGCGCTGATCCTGGCCGGCGCGCTGAACGTGAGCGAGGCGCGCCAGCTGGCCAACCGCGGCAGCCTGTCGGGCGCGCTGGTGGGCGGGCTGGTGTTTGGCGCCGGCATGATCATGACGCGCGGCTGCGCCAGCCGGCTGCTGGTGCTGTCGGCCAACGGCAACCTGCGCGCGCTGCTGTCGGGGCTGGTGTTCGCGGTCACCGCCCAGGCGGCGCTGGCCGGCGCCCTGGCGCCGCTGCGCAGCGAGATCTCGAGCTGGTGGACGGTGGACGGCGGCGCCGCGCGCGATCTGCTGGCGCGCGTGGGCGCGGGCCACGCCGATGGCCTGGCGTTCGGCGGCCTGTGGCTGGTGGTGGCCATCGTCTTTTCGCTGCGCAGCGGCAACCGCCCCTGGATGTGGATCGGCGGCATCGGCAGCGGGCTGGCGGTGGCGCTGGCCTGGTGGTTCACCTATGCCGTGGCGCACGCCAGCTTCGACCCGGTGCAGATGCAGGGCCTGACCTTCAGCGGCCCGTCGGCCGAATGGCTGATGCGCGTGCTGGCCAGCCCGGCGCCAGCCTGGGGCTTTGACGCCGGCATGTTGCCGGGCGTGTTCGTGGGCTCGGCGCTGGGCGCGCTGGTGGGGCGCGATTTCAAGGTGGAAGGCTTCAAGGACGGCTACAGCATGGCGCGCTACATCGCCGGCGCCGTGCTGATGGGCTTTGGCAGCATGCTGGCCGGTGGCTGCGCCGTCGGCGCGGGCATGACGGGCGGCGCCATCTTCGCCCTCACCGCCTGGCTGACGCTGGCCGGCATGTGGGCCGGCGGCGGCCTGATGCACCGGCTGCTCGACGAGCCGGTGCAGACCAGCCAGCCGGCCAGCCAGCAGGCACCGGTGGTGCTGCCGGTGGCACCCTGAACGCCGGGCCCCTGCGGGCCTTTTGGGGCTTCAAAGCAAAAAAGGCTGCTGGCGCGCGTCCCGCATGCGTCAGCAGCTATACTTTCAGGAGTTAACCTGGGGTTACTTGCCGCTCAGGTATTCCGACACCGCCGCCATTTCGAGGCCGGTCATCTTCTCGACCACGGTGTGCATGACGGCGTTGTCGTTGTTGCGCTCGCGCTTGCTGAACTGCTTGAGCTGGGTTTCCAGGTAGGCGGCGTGCTGCCCGGCCAGACGCGGCAAGGTGGTGCTGCCAGCCCCTTCGGCACCGTGACAGCTGGCGCACGAAGGCACGCCGCTCCACTTGTTGCCCGACTGGTAGATGTAGCGCCCCACGCCGGCCAGCGCGGCGTCCTGCGCCGCCTCCTTGTGCGGCGGGCGGGCGGCGTAGAAGCGCCCCAGCGCCACCATGTCCTCGGGCGTCAGCTCGGTCACCATGCTGGCCATGGCCGTGCTCTTGCGCTTGCCGCTCTTGAAGTTTTCCAGCTGCTTGGCGATGTACTCGGCGTTCTGGCCGGCCAGGCGCGGAAACACCTCGCTGGCCGATTCGCCTTCGGCGCCGTGGCACAGAAAGCACGAGCCGCCGATGATCTTGCGCGCGCGCGCCTCACCGCTGTCTTGCGCCAGTGCGGGCGCCAGGGCCAGGGCGGCCAGCACCGCGACACCGACGCGCCGCAGCCATCGGACAGAAGGCCGCGGAGCAGGCCACGCCAGAAACACCGTGGCCGGACCTGCGCCGGCCACAGGTGTTGTCCCCCCTCGCAGGGGGGAAGGCGCGCAGCGACTCGGGGGGGTCATGCCAGGCTATCGGCCCAGATGTTGCGCGCCCAGGCCATGGCGTAGCGCCCTTCCAGCTCGCTGGCGGCGCTCGACACGCCGCCCGAGCCGGCCACCGGCACCATGGTCTTCTTGTCGGCGTCGTAGGCGTGCACGCTGGCCACATGCACCACGTCGGTGTCGCTGACGAAGCTGTAGCAGGTGTTGTTGTAGATCGGCTGCGGGTTGGGCTGGCGACCCGACAGCAGGGCCACGATGGCGGCGGCCGCCACCTTGCCGTGCTGGTTGGCCATGTGGCCGGATTTGGGCATGGCCGGGGCGATCTGCAGCGCGTCGCCCAGGATGTGGACGTTCTTGGCGGCCTTGGATTCCATGGTCAGCCAGTCGACGTCGCACCAGCGCTTGTTGGCGGTGGTCAGCCCGGCGTGGTGCGCCACGTCGCCGGCGCGCATGGGCGGGATGACGTTCAGCACCTGGGCCTTGATGTCGTCGTTGAACTCGAACTTGAGCGTGCCGGTGGCGGCGTCGACGTCGGCCAGCGCGTGCTTGGGCCGGTACTCGATGATGCCCTTGTAGCGGTCGGCCCAGGCCTTCTTGAACAGCGGCCCCTTGGAGGTAACGTCGTCGTTGGAGTCGAGAATCAGCACCTTGGACTTGGGCTTGGCCTTGCTGAAGTAATGCGCCACCTGGCAGGCGCGCTCATACGGGCCGGGCGGGCAGCGGTAGGGTGCCAGCGGGATGCTGAGGGCGTACACGCCGCCGTCGGGCATGGCTTCGAGCTGCTTGCGCAGCGCCACCGTCTGCGGGCCGGCCTTCCAGGCGTGCAGCACCTTGTCCTGGGCGCCGGGCTTCTTCAATCCCGGCAGGGCATCCCACATGAAATCGACACCGGGCGACACCACCAGCCGGTCATAGGGCAGCACGCCGCCGCTGGCCAGCCGCACCTGGCGCTTGTCGGCGTCGATGGCGCTGACCCGGTCGCGCACCATCTTCACGCCATGGCGGCGGCTCAGGTTGTCGTAGGGGGTGGTGATGTCGGCCATCTGCTTGCTGCCGCCCAGCACCAGGTTGGAGATCGGGCAGGAGATGAAGCTCTCACCCGGCTCGACCAGCGTGACCTCGACACGGCCCTCGGACCACATGCGGATGTACTTGGCCGCGGTGGCGCCACCGTAGCCGCCACCGATGACCACCACCTTGCCACCGGCACCGCCGCCGGTGGTGGCACAGCCCGCGGTCAGGCCCAGCACGGAAGCGGCCGAACCGGCCTGAATGAACTGACGACGATCCATGGTGTGCCTCCTCATTTCTTCTGCGCCGCGAACCAGGCCGCAATGGCGGCCAGCTGCTCGTCGCTGTAGCCCTTGCTGAGCTGGTGCATGATGGTGGCGGGCTTGGCGCCGCGCTTGAAGTCGAGCAGCTTCTTCAGCATCTCGTCCTTGTTGCCGCCGGCCAGCGGCTCGTTGCCGGTCTGGGCATGGCCGTTGGTGCCGTGGCAGTTGGCGCAGGCGGCGGCCCAGCTGCGCACCTGCAGCGGATCGGTCTGCGCCTGCGCGGCGCTGGCGACCAGCGCCAGGGCCGCCGCGGCGAAGCCGGAAAGCAAAATGGGTTTCATGGTCGTGGGTCCTCCTGGTTGGGACTGCCGGGGGCAGAAGGGAAAATTCGCAACCGCTTATATGGTCGCCGCATGATAGGGCGCTCGAAGCATGACCTTGGTCAGGATTAACCCCGAAGGCAGCTTCACGGCCCGGTGCCGCGCGTCAGGCCGGGTCGCCGTCGGTTTCCATGGCGATCTGGGTGCAGACGGCGCGGCACAGGTTGACCACGCGGTCGTTGATGATGCGGTAGTAGATCTGCACCCCATCGCGCCGCTTGCCCACCACACCGGCCTGGTAGAGGGTGTTGAGGTGCTGGCTCATGTTGGGCTGGGTGGTGCGGATCTCGGCCAGCAGCTGGCCGACGTTTTTTTCGCCGTTGCACAGCGCGCTGATGATCTTCAGCCGCATCGGTGCCGACATGACGCGAAACACCTCGGCCGCCAGCTCGAACACCTGGTCGGCTTCGAGGGCGGCGTCGGGTCGGCCGGGGTCGGTGGGGTCCATGGCGGGTTCGCTGTGCACGGCGCCGGGTGACTATACCCGCGCGGCGTCGCCCTGCGCACGCCGCTCGGCGCGCAGGGTGCGGCTCAGCAACACCACCGGCACCAGCCCCACCAGCACCAGCGCCAGCGACGGCAGGGCCGCCTCGCCCAGGCGCTCGTCGCGCGCCAGTTGGTTGGCCACCACCGCCAGGGTGTCGGTGTTGAAGGGGCGCAGCACGATGGTGGCGGGCAGCTCCTTCATGACGTCGACGAACACCAGCAGCGCCGCCGCCAGGCCGGCGCGGCGCAGCAGCGGCCAGTGCACCTGCAGCGCCAGCTCCAGCCCGCTGGCGCCCAGCAGGCGCGCCGATTCGTCCAGGCTGTGCGACACCCGCGCATAGCCGCTTTGCACCGACTGCAGCGCCACCGACACGAAGCGCACCAGGTAGGCCCACAGCAGGCCCAGCACGCTGGCGGTGACCAGGGCGCCGGCGCCGCTGCCCGGCCAGCGCGCCTGCAGCCAGCCCACCGGCAGCAGCAGACCCACCACCACCACCGCGCCCGGCACCGCGTAGCCGAGCGAGATGAGCTGCACCGCGCCGCGCCGCAGCAGGCTCGGCCGGCGGCGCAGGCCGAAGGCCAGCAGCCAGGCCGCGCCCAGTGCCAGCAGCGCCGTCATGCCGCCCAGGCGCACGCTGTTCCAGGCCCAGACCAGAAAGCGCTCCCAGGGCAGCACCGACCAGTCGGCCGACAGCGGACGCAGCATGAACAGCACCGGCAGCACGAAGCCGAGCAGCACCGGCAGCAGGCACAGCAACCAGGCCAGCGCGGCACGCCGGCCGCGCAGGCGCACCGGCCGCGCCTCGCCGGAGCCGGCGCGCGCCGCGCTGGCGCTGGCAAAGCGCAGCCGGCGCTGGGCGCGCTGCTCCAGCCACAGCAGCAGCACCACCAGCGCCAGCAGCACCGTGGCCAGTTGGGCGGCGGCGATGCGGTTGTCCATCGACAGCCAGGCCTTGTAGATGCCGGCGGTGAAGGTCTGAATGCCGAAGTACACCGACACGCCGTAGTCGGCCAGCACTTCCATCAGGGCCAGCGCGGTGCCGGCGGCCACCGCCGGGCGCGCCATCGGCAGCGCCACTTCGCGCAGCCGGCGCGGCAGGCTGGCGCCCAGCAGGCGCGCCGCTTCCATCAGCTGCGGCGCCCGCTCGACCAGCGCGGTGCGCGCCAGCAGGTAGACGTAGGGGTAGAGCGAGAACGCGAACACCCAGGCCGCGCCCCACACGCTGCGCACCTCGGGCAGCAGCCGGCCCTGCAGCCCGAAGCTGGCGCGCAGCCAGGTCTGCAGCGGCCCGGAGAACTGCAGGAAGTCGGTGTAGGCATAGGCGGTGACGTAGGCCGGCATGGCCAGCGGCAGCAGCAGCAGCCATTCGAAGCTGCGCCGGCCGGGGAAGTCGAACACGGTCACCAGCAGCGCCGCCGGCACGCCCATGGCCACCACGCCGAGGCCCACCATCAGCGCCAGCTGCACGGTCACCCACAGGTATTCGGGCAGCACGGTGGCGGCCATCTCGCGCAGGATCTGCGCCGTCTGGGCGTCCCACTGCACCCATGAGCCCAGAACCACCAGCACCGGCAGCGCCAGCGCGCCCGCCAGCAGCACCAGCAGCAGGGTGGGGACGGGGCGCAAAAGGAATGCCAGCACGATGGTCAGATTGTTATCAAATGTATAGCTGCTGGCGCAGGTCAGGTGCGCGCCAGAGGCCATTCTGACCCCGAACGCGCGGCGTGGCCGCTGGCGGGCGATGGGACGCCCCCGCGGCGGCCTGCCGCGCGCCGCGGCTGCGGCATGGGGTGCGGCGGCCCTCGCCTCCCTGAATGAGAATTGTACGTATCTACAATCGCTGCCCACCATGTTCCTACGCATCGACCAGGTCGAAGTGCGCTATCCCGGCGCCGCACAACCCGCCGTGCAGGGCGCCACGCTGGGGCTGCGCGCGGGCGACATCGGGGTGCTGATCGGCCCTTCGGGCTGCGGCAAGACCACGCTGCTGCGCGCGGTGGCGGGGCTGGAGCCGGTCAGCGCCGGCACCATCCATCTGGGCGACACGCTGGTCAGCAGCGCCCGCGTGCACCTGGCGCCCGAGCAGCGCCGCATCGGCATGGTGTTTCAGGACTACGCGCTGTTTCCGCACCTGGACGTGGCGCACAACGTGGCCTTCGGCATCCGCCACCTGCCGGCCGCCGCGCGTGCGGCGCGCGTGGCCGAGGTGCTGGGCCTGGTCGATCTGGCCGGCAGCCAGGGCCGCTACCCCCACGAGCTGTCGGGCGGACAGCAGCAGCGCGTGGCGCTGGCGCGCGCCATGGCGCCGGCGCCGGGCCTGCTGCTGCTGGACGAGCCGTTTTCCAACCTCGATGTGGACCTGCGCGAGCGCCTGGCGCACGAGCTGCGCGGCATCCTGAAGGCGGCCGGGGCGACCGCCCTGTTCGTCACCCACGACCAGCTGGAGGCGTTCGCCATCGGCGACCAGATCGGCGTCATGCACCAGGGCCGGCTGCACCAGTGGGACGACGCCTACAGCCTCTACCACCGGCCGGCCACGCGCTTCGTGGCCGACTTCATCGGCCACGGCGTGTTCGTGCCGGCGCAGATCGTCGCCCACGAAGGCGACGGTGCGCAACTGGACACCCCGCTGGGCCCGCTGCGCCACCTGACCGACTGCCCGCTGCCCGGCGCCTACCCGCAGGGCCGCTGCGAGCTGCTGCTGCGCGCCGACGACATCGTGCACGACGACGCCGCGCCGGTGCAGGCCCAGATCGTGCGCAAGGCCTTTCGCGGCTCGGAGTTCCTCTACACCCTGCGGCTGGTCAGCGGCGAGACGGTGCTGGCGCATGTGCCCAGCCACCACAACCACCGCGTCGGCGAATGGATCGGCATCCGGCCCGAGGTGGACCACGTGGTGACCTTCCCGGTCGGCGCCGACCACCCGGTCAGCCCCGGCGCCGGCTGAGCCCAGGAGGCGGTCGGACGCCCCCGCCCGTGCCGTGATCGGCGTGCCAGGCAAGACGCGACGCCGCCGCGGGCTGGTGCGCGCAAGAAGGAGCAACGCCGCATGGCGCGGCGAGCGCGGTGCGGGCGGGTGCGGGCGGGTGCGCAGCGTGCTCACCCAGGAGGTGCTGGCCATCGCAGCCGCCCGACCCCGCATCGATGCGGTCTGCCCGAGGTTGACAAGCGGTCAACCGCCGTTTCCAGGCTGAGCCTGCTTGCTCCCAATTCAGGAGCTGCCGGCGCTGACTGCAAGCGCGCCGGGGTCAGATCCGACCAGGAACCCGGCACCCCGCCCGAGACCGCCCCAGGCATCGAAGCGCAGCCAGGTGATGCGCCACGCTCAGAGCAGCTCGCCCTTGGGATCGCGCCCCATCAGCGCCGCCACCGCTTCCACCGGCTTGAGGCGGCCGTCCAGCAGCGCCACCACGCTTTCGGTGATCGGCATCTCCACCCCCAGGTGCTGCGCGCGCTGCCACACGGTGCGCGCGCTGTACACGCCCTCGGCCACGTGGCCGAGCGAGCGCACCGCCTCCTCCAGCGTCTTGCCCTCGGCCAGCAGCAGGCCGACGCGGCGGTTGCGGCTCAGATCGCCGGTGGCCGTCAGCACCAGATCGCCCAGACCCGACAGACCCATGAAGGTGTCGGCGCGCGCGCCCAGCGCCAGCCCCAGGCGCGCCATTTCGGTCAGCCCGCGGGTGATGAGGGCGGCGCGTGCGTTCAGCCCCAGGTTCAGGCCGTCGGCCAGGCCGGTGGCGATGGCCAGCACGTTCTTGACCGCGCCGCCCACTTCGACGCCGATCAGGTCGTCGTTGGCGTACACGCGCAGCGTGGGGCCGTGAAAACCCGCCACCAGGGCGTCGCGCACGTCGGCATGGCGGCTGGCCGCCACCAGCGCCGTGGGCTGGCCGCGCGCCACTTCCTGGGCAAAGCTGGGTCCGCTGAGCGCGCCGGCGCGCAGCTCGGGCGCCACCTGGCGCTGGATCTCGTGCGGCATCAGGCCGAAGGGGTGCGCCGCGCCGGGGTCCTGCGCCGGCTCGAAGCCCTTGCACAGCCAGCCGACCGGCACCGGCACGCCGCGCAGCAGGCGCAGGGTGTCGCGCAGCCCGGCCACCGGGGTGGCGACGATCAGCAGCTCGGCCTGCGGCACGGCCTGCAGCAGCCCGGCCACTTCGCCGCCGCGCACCTGCAGCTCGCGCGGCAGCGGAATGCCGGGCAGGTAGCGCGCGTTCTCGCGCTGCTCGGCCATGGCCTGCGCCTGCGCGCCGTCGCGCGCCCACAGCACCACCTGGTGACCGGCCGGGTTGCGCGCCGCACTGACGGCCAGCGCCGTGCCCCAGGCACCCGCACCGATAACTATGATTTTCATAGCTGCTGGCGCTTACCCATCAAGCGCGGGAGGCAGATTTGATGCTTACTGCGGCAGGGACGAGGCGCCGTCGGCCTGGGCCGCCTGCTGCTGCTCGTACATCTGCTGGAAGTTGATCTCGGCCAGGTGCACGGGCGGGAAGCCGCCGCGCTGGATCAGGTCGGCCACGTTGCCGCGCAGGTAGGGGTAGACGATCTGCGGGCAGGCGATGCCGATCACCGCGCCCATCTGCTCGTCGGGCACGTTGCGCACCTCGAAGATGCCGGCCTGCTTGCATTCGCACAGGAACACCGTCCGGTCTTCGATCTTGGTCTGCACGGTGGCGGTGACGGTGATTTCGAAGATGCCGTCGGCCACGTTCTCGGCGTTGACGCCCAGGCTGATTTCGACCGCCGGCTGCTGTTGCTCCAGCAGGATGGCGGGCGAATTGGGCTGCTCCAGCGAGGCCTCCTTCAGGTAGACACGCTGGATGTTGAACACGGGGTCCTGATCGGCCATGGGATTTCTCTCTGGGATGGGAAGGGGGTGAAAGCCGGCGTGGCGCGGCCGCCGAGGCGGCGCGCCCGTCGTGAAAAGCCGGCCATTATCTCAGAGGGGCTCACCCCGGCCGGCAGGGGCTCAGCCGGCCAGCAGCGCGTCCAGCCCGCCGCGCGCCTCCAGCGCCATCAGGTCGTCGCAGCCGCCCACGTGGGTGTCGCCAATGAAGATCTGCGGCACGGTGTGGCGACCGGTCAGCGCCATCATCGCGCGGCGCTGCGCCGGCTCCAGATCGACGCGGATTTCCTCGATGGCGGTCACGCCCTTGTGCGCCAGCAGCTGCTTGGCGCGCAGGCAGTAGGGGCAGGTGGCGGTGGCGTACATGCGCACGGTGGGCATGGCGGGGCTCGGATCGACGGCCATGGCTCAGCCGCGCTCGACCGGCAGGTTGGCCTCGCGCCAGGCCTTCAGCCCGCCGGCCAGCGACTGCGCGTTCTCGTAGCCCAGCTTCCTGGCGATCGCCACCGCCCGGCCGGAGCGCATGCCCGAGGCGCACACCAGCACCAGCGGCGTGGCCTTGTTCTTCACGCTGCCGGGCAGCCGCGCCTCCAGCTCGTGCAGCGGGATGCTGCGCGCGCCCGCCACATGGCCGGCGGCGAATTCGTCGGTGCCGCAGACATCGACCACCACCGCCTTGTCGCGGTTGATCAGCTGCACCGCAGCGGTCGGCGTCAGGCCGGCGCCGCCGCCCTGCAGCAGCGGCAGCAGCAGCATGGTGCCGGAGGTCAGCGCCACCAGGATCAGCATCCAGTTCGCCAGCAGAAAATCCACGTCGTCGGTCCTTCTCTTGAGGGTGTTCGGGCGACCATGGGGCCGCCCCGGGGCGGCCCGCGGCCGCCTGCACGGACGGGGATTCTAAAATGGCGGGTTATGCCCCGTGCCTGCGCGGCCTTTGCCGGCGCCGCCACGGCCCGCCCCACCTGCCTGACCCTGCCGTACCGCTGCCCATGTACAAGCTCGTGCTGATTCGCCATGGCGAATCGACCTGGAACCTCGAAAACCGCTTCACCGGCTGGACCGACGTCGACCTGACGCCGCTGGGCATCGAGCAGGCCTGCGCCGCCGGCCGGCTGCTGAAGGCCGAGGGCTACGACTTCGACGTCGCCTACACCAGCGTGCTGACGCGCGCCATCCGCACCCTGCACCTGGCGCTGGACGAAATGAACCGCCTGTGGCTGCCGACCGTCAAGCACTGGCGCCTGAACGAGCGCCACTACGGCGCCCTGCAGGGCCTGAACAAGGCCGAAACCGCGCGCCAGTACGGCGACCAGCAGGTGCTGGTCTGGCGCCGCAGCTACGACACCCCGCCGCCGGCGCTGACGCCCGACGACCCGCGCTGCGAGCGCAGCGACCCACGCTACGCGCGCCTGAACCCGGGCGAAGTGCCGCTGACCGAGTGCCTGAAGGACACGGTGGCGCGCGTGCTGCCGTTCTGGAACGAATCCATGGCGCCGGCCATCCGCTCCGGCAAGCGCCTGCTGGTGTCGGCGCACGGCAACTCGATCCGCGCTCTGGTCAAGTACCTGGACGGCATCTCCGACGACGACATCGTGGGCCTGAACATCCCCAACGGCATCCCGCTGGTGTACGAGCTGGACGCCGATCTGCGCCCGCTGCGCCCGCATTACTACCTAGGCGATGCCGACGCCATCGCGCGCGCCGCCGCCGCGGTGGCCAGCCAGGGCCGCGCCTGAGGCCGCATCCAGGCGCCCGGCGCGGTCAGCCCCCGCGTCGCCCGCGGCCGCGTTGCGGAACTTCACACGCCCGGCCGGACCCCAACGCAGGCCGTTAGGTATATATTGAGCCTCTGCGACGCAGGAACCCCCAGACCATGAGTCAGAAAACCAGGATTGCCGGATGGATCGCCGTGGGCGCGCTGGCCGGCGCGTTGACCACCGTGTCGCTGCAGACCGTGGCGCGCGGCACGCTGGCCCCGCTGCCGCTGGAAGAGCTGCAGCAGCTGGCGGCGGTGTTCGGCATGATCAAGTCCGACTACGTGGAGCCGGTGGACGAGAAAAAGCTCATCACCGACGCCATCTCGGGCATGGTGTCCAGCCTGGATCCGCACTCGCAGTATTTCGACAAGAAGAGCTTCAAGGAATTCCGCGAAGGCACCACCGGCCGCTTCGTCGGCGTCGGCATCGAAATCACCCAGGAAGACGGGCTGGTCAAGGTGGTCTCGCCCATCGAAGGCTCGCCGGCCGACCGCGCCGGCCTGAAGTCGGGCGACCTGATCACCAAGGTGGACGACACCGCCGTCAAGGGCCTGAGCCTGAACGAGGCGGTCAAGCGCATGCGCGGCGAACCGGGCACCAAGGTGCTGCTGACCATCCTGCGCAAGGACGAAAACCGCACCTTCCCGGTCACCATCACGCGCGAAGAGATCCGCACCCAGTCGGTCAAGGCCAAGGTGGTCGAGCCCGGCTACGCCTGGCTGCGCCTGTCGCAGTTCCAGGAGCGCACGGTGGACGACTTCGTCACCAAGCTGGAAGACATCTACCGGCGCGAGCCCAACCTGAAGGGCCTGGTGCTCGATCTGCGCAACGACCCGGGCGGCCTGCTGGACGCGGCGGTCGCGGTATCGGCCGCCTTCCTGCCCGAGGGTGTGACGGTGGTGTCGACCAACGGCCAAATCGAGGAAAGCAAGTCCATCTACAAGGCCCGCCCCGAAGACTACCTGCGCCGCCGTGGCGTCGATCCGCTGCGGCGCCTGCCGGCGGCGCTCAAGAACGTGCCGCTGGTGGTTCTGGTCAACGAGGGTTCGGCCTCGGCCAGCGAAATTGTGGCCGGCGCCCTGCAGGACCACAAGCGCGCCATCGTCATGGGCAGCCAGACCTTCGGCAAGGGCTCGGTGCAGACGGTGCGCCCGCTCGGCCCCGACACGGCGCTCAAGATCACCACCGCGCTCTACTACACGCCCAGCGGCAAGACCATCCAGGCCAAGGGCATCGTGCCCGACATCCTGATCGACGAAACCGCCGAAGGCAGTCCGTTCGCCGTGCTGCGCATGCGCGAGGCCGATCTCGACAAGCACCTGAACGGCGGCGAGGCCGAGAAGAAGGACCCGGCGCTCGAAAAAGAGCGCGAAGCCGCCATGAAGCGCCTCGAAGAAGAATCGCGCAAGCCGGCCGCCCAGCGCCGCCCGCCCGAATTCGGCAGCGCGCAGGACTTCCCGCTGCAGCAGGCGCTGGCCAAGCTCAAGGGCCAGCCGGTCCAGGTCAGCAAGACGCTGGCGCTGCGCAAGGAAGAGCCCAAGACCGATTGAGCCCGCGCCGCAGCGCGGGACGGGCGCCGATGGACGACCGGCAACTGCTGCGCTATTCGCGCCACCTGCTGCTCGACGACATCGGCGTCGAGGGTCAGCAGCGGCTGCTGGACGCGCACGCGCTGATCGTCGGCGCCGGTGGCCTGGGCTCGCCAGTGGCGCTGTACCTGGCCAGCGCGGGCGTCGGGCAGCTGACCCTGGTCGATCACGACACGGTCGATCTGACCAACCTGCAGCGCCAGATCATGCACAGCCAGGGGCGCATCGGCCTGCCCAAGGTGGCCTCGGCCGCCGAAGCCATCCAGGCCATCAATCCCGAGGTGCGTGTGCACACCGTGGCACGCCGCGGCGACCTGCCGCTGTTTTGCGCCCTGGCCGCCGAAGCCGACGTGGTGCTGGACTGCAGCGACAACTTCGCCACCCGCCAGGCGCTCAACCAGGCCTGCGTGGCAAGCGGCCGGCCGCTGGTGTCCGGCGCCGCCATCGGCTTCGACGGCCAGGTGTCGGTGTACGACCTGCGCCGCCCCGACGCGCCCTGCTATGCCTGCCTGTTCCCGCCCAGCCAGACCGTGGAAGAGGTGCGCTGCGCCACCATGGGCGTGTTCGCGCCGCTGGTGGGCATCATCGGTACCCTGCAGGCGGCCGAGGCGCTCAAGCTGCTGGCCGGGATCGGGCGCTCGCTGAGCGGCCGGCTGCTGATGCTGGACGCGCGCCAGATGGAATGGACCGAGGTGCGCGTGCCGCGCCAGCCTGCCTGCCCGGTGTGCCGCGGCCGCGACAGCGTGCCGGCCGCCAGCCGCCAGGCCGACCCGGCTTCGTCCTGACCGCCACCGCGCCGGGTGCAACAATCGCCCTTTGCCCCTCGCACCCTCACAGGAGATGCCCATGAACCCGCAAGACACCCCTGACAAGTCGGCCGACGCCACCGAGCGCACCATCGAAACCGCGCGCCGCTACGCCAACGAGGCCCTGGACCGCGCCGACGCCGGCGTGCGCAACCTGCGCGAGGACGTGCAGCCAGCCATCGACGCCCTGTCGGCGCGGGTGCAGGAACTGGCCGAGCGCGGCAAGGCGCTGGCGTCCCAGACCTCGGCGCAAACGCGCGAGAAGCTGAACGAGTACAGCGAAAAGACCAGCACCTACGTGGCCCAGCAGCCGCTCAAATCCATGGCCATCGCCGCCGCCGCCGGCGCCGCCCTGGCCCTGCTGCTGGGCCGACGGCGCGACTGATCCTAGGAGGCTGTCGGGCTTGGAGCGCCGAAAGCGAGAATCGTCCCCAGCGAGACCAGTTTTTGCCGGATTTGCAGCCCAATAGCTGAGCTATTGGGCAAAAAGCCGGTGAAAAATGGGCCGCTGCGGTCGATTTGCAGCCGGCGATTTCCAAGTCCGACAGCCTCCTAGTCCACTGAAACACTGAAATCGGATCGGCGGCGCGCCGCCCGGCAAGCTCAGGCGGCTTCGGCGGAGTTGGCCTGGCCTCCCATCCGGCGCGCCTGCGCCTGCAACCGGGCCAGCGCATCGGCCAGCTGGTCGATTTCCGCCTCGCTGAGCACCGACAGCAGAAGCCGGTTGATGTCGGCCACCCGGGGCAACAGCCTGGCGTGCAGGGCCGCGCCTTCGGCCGTCAGTTGCAGCGTGGCTTCACGTCGGTTGCCCGGCCGGGGCAGGCGCCGCACCAGTTGCTTGTGCACCAGCCCGGTCAAGGCCCGCGAGGTGCGCGCGCGATCCAGGCCCACGTGCAGTGCCAGCTCCGACGGCTGCAGTCCCTCGTGCTGCGCCAGATGCGCCAGCAGTCGCCACTGGCGCCGCGTGATGCCGAACTCGTTCTCGCACAAACGCACCACCGCCCGACCGGCGCCCGCCTGGATGTTCCACAGCACGTAGAGCACCATGTCGTCAAGCGTCAGGGGCTGGTGCAGGCGAGCCACGGGCATACGGGTTAATCCTGAGAATGATTGATTTTGTCAATTGATGGTCATCAAACTACAGTCGCTCATTTTGTAGTAGGCACCCTCAGGAGACAAGCCTTGAACCGACGATCCCTGCTGCTGGCCGGCACCAGTCTGGCCGTGGGCGCGATGAGCGCCCCGGCCCACGCTCAGAATGACGCCCCCCTGCGTCTGATCGTTCCCTACGCCCCCGGTGGCTCCAGCGACCGCGCCGCCCGCATCGTGGCCGACAAGCTGACCGCCAGGCTGGGCGCACCGGTGGTGGTCGAAAACAAGACCGGCGCCGGCGGCCGCCTGGCCATGCAGCAAAGCCGCGGCGTGCCCGCCAGCCAGAACGTGCTGGTGCTGGCCAACCCGGCGACCATGGTGGTGGCGCCGCTGGTGTTCAAGGATAACGGCTACGACCCGGACAGGGATTTCCGGCCGGTGTCGCAGGTCAGCGACTACGAATTCGGCGTTGCCGTCTCCACGGCCGTGCCGGTCAAGGAGATCGGGCACCTGCTGGCTTGGCTGCGCGCCAACCCCGAACAGGCCAATTTCGGCGTGCCGGCCACCGGCAGCCTGCCGCATTTCTTCGCCCTCATGACCGGCGAGAGGGCGCAGATCAAGGCCCAGGTGGTGGGTTACCGCGGCTCGGGGCCGCTGCTGACCGACCTGATCGGCGGCCAGATCCCGGTCGCCTTCGACACCTTCGACACCCTGCTGCCGCAGCACGAGGCGGGCAAGCTGCGCATCCTGGGTTCCTCCGGCGCGCGGCGCTCGCCCTTCGCTGCCGGCGTGCCGACCTTCAGGGAGTCGGGGCTGGATCTGGTGGCCAGCGGCTGGAACGCCTTCTTCGCCCCGGCCAGCATGCCGGCCGCGCGCGTGGCCAGCCTGGGGCGGGCCATCCGCGAGGTGATGCAGGAGCAGGACACGCGGCGCAAGTTCCACGACGCGCGAATGGTGCCGGTGGCCAGCAGCCCCGAGCAGACCGCCGCCATGCTCAAGGCCTACCGCGCGCAGTGGGCGCCGGTGGTGCAAAAGTCGGGCTACCAGCCCTGACGCCGCCGGGCGGCGCCGGCCGCCCATCCCCGCTTCCTTCCCTCCTGGCTCGCCGCATCGCGGCGCATCACCCATGTCTCGAACCCTCAAACTGATTCGCACCACCCTGGGCCTGACCTTCCGGCGCTGACCCTACAAGCCTCCATCGCATCCATGAACCAGAACAAGCGTCCCAACATCATCTACATCGTCGCCGACGACCTGGGCTACGCCGACCTGGGCTGCTACGGCGGGCGTGACGAGCCGTGGGGGCCGGTGTCGCCGGTGCTGGACCGGCTGGCGGCCCAAGGCCTGCGCTTCACCCAGGGCTACAGCAACTCGCCGGTGTGCTCGCCCACCCGCTTTGCCCTGATGACGGCGCGCTACCAGTACCGCCTGCGTGGCGCCGCCGAGGAGCCGATCAACAGCAAGAGCCGCGGAAGTACTAACCTGGGCCTGCCGCCCGAGCACCCCACCCTGCCCTCGCTGCTGCAGGGTGCCGGCTACCGCACGGCGCTGATCGGCAAGTGGCACCTGGGCTTTGCGCCCCACTTCGGGCCGCTTCAATCGGGCTACGAGGAAAGCTTCGGGCCGCTGGCCGGCGGGGTGGACTACTTCAGCCACTGCGACTCCAGCGGCCGCCACGACCTGTGGCTGAACGGCGCCGAGCACCACGCCGAGGGCTACCTGACCGACCTGCTGTCGCGCCGCACCGTCGAGTACGTCGAGCGCATGGCGAGCCAGGACGCGCCCTTCTTCGTCAGCCTGCACTACACGGCGCCGCACTGGCCCTGGGAGACACGCGAGGACGCCGACCGCGCGCCCATCGTCAAGGACAACCTGTTCGATCTGGCGGGCGGCAACATCCACGTCTACCGCCGCATGATCCACCACATGGACGAGGGCATCGGCTGGATCGTCGAGGCGCTGCGCCGCACCGGCCAGCTGGACCACACGCTGATCGTATTCACCAGCGACAACGGCGGCGAGCGCTTCTCCGACAACTGGCCGCTGGTGGGCGGCAAGATGGACCTGACCGAAGGCGGCATCCGCGTGCCCTGGATCGCACACTGGCCGGCCGTCATCCGCCCCGGCGGCGTGAGCCGCCAGCTGTGCATGACCATGGACTGGTCGGCCACCATGCTGGCCGCTGCCGGCGTGGCCGCCCACCCCGACTACCCGCTGGACGGCGTGTCGCTGCTGCCGGTGCTGCGCGATGCCGCGCACCAATTCGACCGCCCGCTGCATTGGCGCATGAACCACCGCGGCCAGCGCGCGCTGCGCGCCGGCGACTGGAAGTACCTGCGCGTGGACGGCCACGACTACCTGTTCAACATCCCCGGCGACGAACGCGAGCGCGCCAACCAGGGAACGAAGGAGCCCGAGCGCCTGGCCGCCATGCGCGCCGACTGGGAGGCCTGGAACGCCAGCATGCCGCCCATCCCGCCAGACGCCACCGTCAGCCTGGGCTATTCGGCCAAGGACATGCCGGAGCGCTGACTGCTACACGAAGCCTTGAGTTCTAGTCTGTTGATGGAATATGTTGGCTCTGCCCCCGTCTAACCGCCTGTCCTGCAGCATGCCGCGCCGCCGCATAACCGAATGCAATTGCTGGCCCCAGTGTGATCCCAGGACCCGGATATAACCCCGCCATCACTGAATTCATGTCGTTTCCGCACGCATATAACCCTTCGATTGGCGCGCCTGAATCATCAAGCACGCGAGCGTCGAGATCAGTATGCAACCCATGGCATGTTCCGATGTCTCCTGCCCGCAAAGCAATAGCGTAGTACGGCCCTTTGCCCAAAGGCGCAAGGCAGGGGTTTGGTTCGTGGCTCGGGTCACCCAGGCATCTGTTGTAGGGCGTCGAACCTTTTCCAAAAGCAGGATCGCCCCCCGATGCAGCGTCGCGATCAAAGCGCTCTACCGTACGGCTTAGGCGGTCAACCGGGACTTGCATTTGTGAGGCAAGCACATGGAGGGAATCCCCGCGCAGCATGTAGCCGCTGTCGACCAACCGCCGCTGCCAACCTGCGCCTGGATAGGAAAAACCAAAGCAGTATCTATCCAGATGCTGCTGGCTAGTCACCAGGAATGCCGCTCCCGAGCCTGTGGTCTCCTCCTGACGCATCATGGCCTGAGTGAAGTCGTGGTAATTGGTCGACTCGTTCACGAAGCGCTCGCCCAGCGCATTGACTGCAATAACGCCCGGCTTGGACCGATCCATCATCAGGTGCGGAAAATTCCAGTGAGTCCCATCGGCCCTGCGCACGATCGACACAGGTGACCAGAAAGCCGGTGTGCTGGGCAATGGCCCCATGGCAGCGCCCGCCTCCAGCGCCAACGCGATTCCGTCTCCGGTCAACGATTCAGGCGTGGCGGAATAGTCAGGAGCGCCAGCAGTGAAGTAGCGCTCCCGAAGCGAGCGGCTATGTGGGTAACCCCCCGTGGCCAACACAACACCATTGCGCGCGCGAATGGCTATTGATTGCCCATCCCGCACCGCGCTGACTCCGATCACATGACCGTCCTCCACCAACAACCGCGTTACATGAGTGCTACGCCATACCGGCACTCCCAGCTTCAGAAGACTCGCGTAGAAGCGCGCCGCCAGCGCATTGCCAACCACCAGGCGCGTGCCACGTCGCCTAAAGGCCAAGCGGTCCTGAGCGTACCGCGCCACAAGACTAATGGTGTGGCGGAATGCATCCCAACTGCGGTAGCGGGCGAGAATCTTGTTGGCATCGGTGACTGTGACCATCATTCCACCGAGCACGAGATACTCCGGCGGGGGAGTGCGCACATCCGCCAAGCGCGGACCCAGAGCCCGGGCGTCATAGGGCAGCACTTCGAGCGCGCGCCCGCCAGCAGTTCCTCCGTCGCGCTCGGAAAAATAGTCGGGAGTTGTGGTCCGCAGAAGAAAGGCGACCTCCGAATGAGATTCGAGGTATTCGACGGCTTCTGCTGCCAACATCAGATAGCAGCCCCTTTGATGCAAGCCTCAGTGAAAGAGCTCCTCTGGCCATGCGACTTGGCAACGATGGAGGATGGTTACATGATCGTGCGAGAGTCCACCCATCGCTGGAGTCGCCTGTCTCAGCATCACGCACGCCTGGGAGAAAGGCTACCGATTCTTGATACAGCAGCGGGCCGAGCCTATCTCTCGGCATGCAACAATGAGGAGTTGGAAGCTGTACTTGGAATGCTCGGCAAACTCAGCGACACGGCAAGTAGCATGGCCCGCAATCGTCGCCGGATTCGCCGGACAATCAGGGAGACTCGCAAGCGAGGCTATGCCATCAACAAAGGGGAATGGAGCGCTGAGCCAGATTTTGGAGCGATCGCAGTTCCTGTCATGTGCGGGGAACGCTTGTTGGCAGCCATCAACATGATCTACCCAAAGGGCGCGATTTCTCCAGAGTTATTGAAATCACGCTTTGTAGTCCGGCTGCGTAAGCTTGCGGAAGCTATCGGAAAGGGCAGCGCTGCATGGCTGGAATGACGATCGTGTCCCATTGCGTGGTGTAACTCCACAGCCCGGACAGGCTGGGATGCACGCGGTACTCAGCACTGTACAGCTGACAGGCATGCGCGCATGATGGAACAAGTAGAACCGGTGGATTTTTGGCCCCGGGACTAAGTGCAAACCACAGCAATCGCTCGGTCTTTGGTAAACGCGGTCATCCCACCCTTGAAATCGGCGAGATAAGCGGCAACGATGATGTCCACCAAACGAGATGGGTGGACACCATGACTGAAGCCATGCACAAGACCCAGCGGTGCCACAGCGCCGAACTCAAGCGGCAGATCCTGGCCGAGTGTGCCCGGCCTGGTGCTTCGGTAGCCAGCGTGGCCCTCTCTCACGGCATCGATGCCAACGTCGTGCACAAGTGGCGCCGCCTGGCCCATGGCCCGAGTTTGGATTTGCCAGTCCCCACGTTCGTGCCAGTGGCGCTGCCTGCGCCCAGCTGCGTGCCGGCTCCAGACATCCGCATCGAGCTGCGCCGCGGCGCCACCTGCGTGTCGCTGACCTGGCCGGTCTCGGCGGCCGAGCACTGTGCGGCCTGGATGGGCGATCGTATGCGCGGATTTGCAGGTCACATGGACGAAAAGACACGGTTTTATGTTCTAGATAGCGCGCACCACTTCACCAGCCGATTTCATCTTGATGGCCAGTTCAAGCTCCAGCGATTGTCTGGCAAGCACCAATAGCTATAATTTTTATATCACTTCGCAGTCCCCGCCGGATGCGGCGGCGGCGCGGGCCACGCGCGCCGTACGGGTTGCGACCGGCCCGCCGCACATGGTTCAGCGCATCGGCAGCGGCTCGGTGCCCGGGGCGTAGCGCGGCGGCGCGGGCGGGCGCGGGCGCTCCGGCCAGGGCTCGCGGCGCGGGCGCGGCGGCGGGCGCCAGTGCGGTGGGGGCGGCGGCACGACGACGATTTCGGCCGGCGGCGGCTGGCCGCAGGCCAGGGCGGCGTTGGCGCGCGCGGTGCGGATTTCTTCTTCCGAGGCGGTGCGGCTGGCGGCGCGGAAACTGGCTTCGGCACGCGCGGCGCGGCAGGCGTCGGATTCGGCCGGCACGGCCGGCGCGCGCACGGCGGCGTCGGCCTGACGCGTGCTTTCCAGCCGCAGCTGCTCGCGCTGCACGGCCAGCGCCTCGCGGCGCTCGGCGGCCTCGCGCGCCTGGGCGGCTTGGGCCGCCTCCTGCTGCAGCTCGGCCGCGCTGCGCTTGGGCACCACCAGCTCGCCGCCGGGACAGGGCTGGTCGGTGTAGAGCACCCGGCCCGTGGCCGGGTCCTGGCAGCGCACGGCCTGCGCGCCTGCCAGCGCAGGCAGCCCACAGAAAACAGCAAGCAGAAGGATTCGGTGCATGGCAAGGATCGGTGGCACCCGCACGCTCAACGCGCCGGCCGCCAAGTGTGGCATGAACGGTTCAACCTAGAAACGGCAGTTGGATGCGCCTGCCAGTGCCGTGATCGGTGTGCCAGGCAAGGGTGAGCGCCGCGGTTCCAAAGGCGCCTGCGCACCTTGGGACGGCGCGAACGGGCCTAGCCTCTGGCTGGGCCGCGCCCTGCAAGGGTGACGACGCAGCGCACTCCCGTGCGCAAGGAGGAGCAACGCCGCATGGCGCGCCCAGCAGCGGTGCTGGCAGGTGCATAGCGCCTTCACCCAGAAGGTGAAGGCTCCCAAGTGGCGCAAGATCAGCGTTCATGCGGCATTCCCAAGGGTTGCAAGCGGTCAACTGCGGTTTCTAGGTTCAACGCCCGAGCCGCCCGCGCCGCCGACCGGCGCCGCCCCGCTACCATGCTGACCTGATGCCCCCGCAGCTCGCCCGCCACCTGCCGTTTCTGCGCTGGCCGCGCCCGACCGCGCGCCTGCTGCAAGGCGAAGCCATGGCCGGCCTGACGGTGGGGCTGATGGTGATCCCGCAGGGCGTGGCCTACGCCCAGCTGGCGGGCATGCCGCTGATCACCGGCATCTACGCCTCCATGCTGCCGGCGCTGGTGGCGGTGCTGTTTTCGGCCTCGGCGCGGCTGTCGGTGGGGCCGACGGCGCTGACCAGCCTGATGATCGCCGCCGCCCTGACGCCGCTGGCCACGCCCGGCAGCGCCGAATGGGTGGCGCTGGCGGTGTGGCTGGCGCTGCTGTCGGGCCTGCTGCAGGTGGCGCTGGGCCTGGTGCGCTTCGGCTGGCTGCTGAACCTGGTCAACGCGCCGGTGCTGATGGCCTTCACGCAGGCGGCGGCGGTGCTGATCATCGGCTCGCAGCTGCCGGCACTGCTGGGTTTTCGCGCCGGCTGGGCCGACATGCTGCGCCAGCCGGCCTTCGATCCGCTGGCCAGCGCCTTCGGCCTGGGCGCGCTGGCGCTGCTGCTGCTGGGGCGGCGCTGGAAACCGACCTTCCCTGGCGTGCTGGTGATCGTGGTGGCGGCGGCCGCGCTGAGCTGGGCGCTCGGCTTCGAAGCCGGCGGCGGCGCCGTGGTGGGCGCGCTGCCGCAGGGGCTGCCGGCGCCCTACCTGCCGCCCTGGCCCGGCTGGCAACTGCTGGGCCAGTTGCTGCTGCCGACCCTGGTGGTGACGCTGGTGAGCTTTCTGGAAACCGCCGCCAGCGCCAAGGTCGACAGCCAGCGCAAGGGCGAGCGCTGGGACCAGGACCAGGACCTGATCGGTCAGGGTCTGGCCAAGATCGCCTCCGGCCTGTGCGGCGCCTTTGCCACCAGCTCGTCGTTTTCGCGTTCGGCGCTCAACCTGTACGCTGGCGCACAGACCGGCTGGGCCACGGTGGTGTCGGTGGCGGTGGTGCTGCTGGCGCTGCTGCTGTTCACGCCGGTGCTGCGCTTCGTGCCGCAGGCGGTGCTGGCGGCCATCGTGGTGGCGGCGGTGCTGGGGCTGATCAAGCCGCGCGAGTTCCTGCGCCTGTGGCGGGTGTCGCGGGTGGAGACGGTGATCGCCGCGCTGACCTTCGCGGTCACGCTGGCGGCGGCGCCGGCGCTGTACTGGGGCGTGCTGACGGGGGTGCTGATGGCGCTGTCGCTGTTCCTCTACCAGCGCCTGCACCCGCGCATCATCGAAGTCGGTCTGCACGCCGACGGCAGCCTGCGCGACCGTCACCTGTGGCAGCTGGCGCCGCTGGCGCCGCGCACGCTGGCGCTGCGGCTGGACGCGGCGCTGGACTTCGCCTCGGCCGGGCAGTTCGAGCGCCACATGACCGAATACCTGGCCGAGCACCCGACGACACGGCATGTCTGCCTGTTCGCCCAGCCCATCAACCGCATCGACGCCACCGGCGCCGAGGTGTTCGCGCGCGTGCTGGGCCAGTTGCACGAGCGGCGTGTGACGCTGCTCATCGTCGGCCTCAAGCTGCCGGCCGAACGGGTGCTGCGCGCGGCCGGCGCGCTGGGAGAGTGGCCGCTGCTGCAGATGGTCCGCACCGACGCCGAGGCGCTGGCCGCGCTGGCGCGCCTGGAGGAGCCCCCGGCCGACATCGCCGCCGCCGCCATCTGAGGCTTGAGCCCTTGGCTTCGGAATCCTGAACTCGGAACCAGGCCGAATGTGCCTCCGGCGCAGGCACAGCAAGCGCCAGCAGCTATTGATTCAGTAGCGCTTTCAACCCAGCCCGAGCGCCGCCACGCCGGCGGCGATGCACAGCGCGCCGGCCACGCGCACCCCCCGGTCGCCCTCGCCCAACAGCTGGCCGCCGATCAGGGCGGCGAACAGCATCGACACCTCGCGCGCCGGCGCCACCAGCGACAGCGGCGCCTGCTGCATGGCGAACAGCACCAGCACGTAGGCCACCGGGCTGCACAGCGCCACCACCAGCGCGCCGCGCCACTGGCGGCGCCACAGCTGCGCGGTGGCGGCGCGGTCGCGCAGCGCCACCGGCAGCAGCAGGCCGATGCGCACCCAGTTGCCCATGTAGTCCAGCAGAATCGGCGACAGCGCCAGCCAGCGCACGGCGTAGCCGTCGACCACGGTGTAGCTGGCGATCCAGACGCCGGTCAGCAGGCCGTAGCGCAGGCCCTGGCGCACGCGCGCACGTGCCTGCGGGTCGTCGCGCCGGCGCAGCAGGCGCGGGCCACCGGCGATCAGGAACACCCCCAGCACCACGGCGCCGATGCCGGCCGCCGCCAGCGGGCTCAGGCGCTCGCCCAGCAGGGTGACGGCCACCAGCGACGACAGCAGCGGCCCCGAGCCGCGCGCCAGCGGGTAGACCACGGTCAGGTCGGCCACGCGATAGCCGCGCAGCAGGGTGACGTAGTACAGCACATGCAGCAGGCCGCTGGCGGCCACGCAGGCCCAGGCGGCGGCGTCCCAGTGCGGCAGCGCCTGCCAGCCCAGCCACAAGCCCAGCGGCGCCCAGGCCAGCGCCATCAGCACCGAGGTGAAGAAGGCAAAGCGGGCGTCGCCGCCGCTTTGCTTGGCGACGATGTTCCAGCCCGCGTGCACCAGACCGGCCAGCAGCACCAGCGCCAGCGCCTGGGCCGACATGAGGGTGGCGGCCGCTCAGGCGTGGCTGGCGATGCAGGCGGTGGCCATCAGCTCTTCCAGCAGGGCCATCGACATCCGGCCCGACACCGCGTAGGGGTCGAGCGTGGCGCGTTCGGAGTACTTGAGCAGCACGCTGGCGTTGACGCGGCCGACGTCGACCAGGCCCATGGTCCAGCCGCCGAAGCGGCGCTCCAGGATTTCTTCGTAGTGCAGCAGCACCACGTCCTTGTGACGCGGGTCGCGCTGGATGGTGCCGTACAGGTCGCTGACCGCCTGGCGCCCGCCTTCCATGCCCTGCAGAAACACGCCGCTGCCGTGCAGCAGGATGCCGGTGATGCCGCTTTCGGGGTTGTGGCGGCGCGCCGAGGCCAGGATGCTTTCGATGGCCTCGCGCGAGGCGTCGACGGCGCGGCTGGCGAACAGGAGTCGGACAAGCATGGTGCTCAGCTTTTCTGGGGAATCAGGGCCAGGAATTCGCGCCGCAGGTTCATGTCCTTGAGGAACACGCCGCGCATGACGGAGTTGATCATCTTGCTGTCCATGTCCTTGACGCCGCGCCAGGCCATGCAGTAGTGCGTGGCCTGCATGACGATGGCCAGGCCGTCGGGCCGGGTCTTGGACTGGATGTAGTCGGCCAGCTGCACCACCGCTTCTTCCTGGATCTGCGGGCGGCCCATGACCCACTCGGCCAGGCGCGCGTACTTGGACAGGCCGATGACGTTGGTGTGCTCGTTGGGCAGCACGCCGATCCAGAGCTGGCCGATGACCGGGCAGAAGTGGTGGCTGCAGGCCGAGCGCACGGTGATGGGGCCGACGATCATCAGCTCGTTCAGGCGCTCGGCGTTGGGGAATTCGGTGATGCTGGGGGCCTTGACGTAACGGCCCTTGAACACCTCGTTGAGGTACATCTTGGCCACGCGCCGCGCCGTGTCGCGCGTGTTGTGGTCGCCCGCGGTGTCGATCACCAGGCTGTCGAGCACGCCCTCCATGCGGGTGGTGACTTCGTCGAGCAGCTGCTCCAGCTCGCCGGGCCGGATGCAGTCGGCGATGTTGTCGTTGGCGTGGTAGCGCCGCTGCGCCGCCTGCAGGCGCTGGCGGATGCGCACCGACACCGGCGTGCCTTCGTCCTCGGCACCGGCCGGGGTGGGGAATTCGGGTTGGGCTTTCATGGGCGCAACGATGGTAGCAGCATTGGAATCCCCAATGAAAATGGGTGTTTGCGCATGTCTGGCAAGCGCCAGCAGCTATGATTTATGTAGCGCGTCATGGGGCATGCGGAACTCGGCGATCAGCGGCAGGTGGTCCGACATGCGGCTCCACACGCGCCCACGCGGCGCCGCCAGACTGAGCGGGTGCAGGCCGCGTGCGTAGATGTGGTCGAGCTGCGCCACCGGGTAGCGCGAAGGATAGGTCAGCGTGCGTGGCCCCTCGAAGCTGTGCAGCGCCTCCATGCGCAGCAGCCGGCGCACGCGCGTGCCCCAGTCGTTGAAGTCGCCCGCCACGATCAGCGGCGCGCCGCGCGGCACCTCGCGCGCGATGTAGGCCTTCAGCTGCGCCGTCTGGCGGATGCGGCTGGCCGGAATGAGGCCGAAATGCACCACGATGGCGTGCACGCTGACACCGGCCACCAGCAGCTCGGCGTGCAGCAGGCCGCGCTGCTCGAAGCGGTGGTCGGACATGTCCTCGTGCCGCTCGTGAATGATGGGCCAGCGCGACAGCAGGGCGTTGCCGTGCTCGCCGTGGCGCGTCACCGCGTTGGTGCGGTAGACCGCGTCGTAACCCTCGGGCGCCAGAAACTCGGCCTGCGGCAGCTCGGGCCAGCCGGTGAAGTAGCTGGCTTCCTTGCGGTTGATGGCGCGCACCTCCTGCAGGCAGACGATGTCGGCGTCCAGCGTCTCGATGGCCAGCGCCAGGTTGTGGATCTCCAGCCGGCGCGCCGGCCCCAGGCCCTGCACGCCCTTGTGGATGTTGTAGGTGGCCACGCGCAGCAGCTGGTGGGCGCCGCCGAAATGCACCTCCCTCATGCCGGCGCTCCGGCAAAGCGCGGCAGCAGCAGGCAGGCCTCGGCGTTGGTGGGCGAGAAGCAGCGGTCGGCCGCGGCGCGCCAGGGCAGCCATTCGAAGGCGTCGTGCTCGCGCGGGTTCAGCCGCACCGGCGCGCGGGCCGGCAGGCACAGGCCGAACACATGTTCCAGGTTGTGCGTCACGCCGGGAGCGTAGCGGTGGCGCCAGCGCGGGTAGATTTCGTAGCGGTTGCGGATGCCCCAGTCGCGCAGCAGGCAGCCGGGGGCACGCGCGTCGATGCCGGTTTCCTCGCCCACCTCGCGCACGGCGGTCTGGGTCAGCGCCTCGCCGGGGTCGTCCTTGCTGCCGGTGACGGACTGCCAGAACTCGCCCTGCCGGACGTCGGCCCGGCGGATCAGCAGCACCTCCAGCGCCGGCGTGTGGATCACGACCAGCACCGATTCCGGGATCTTGAAGCGGCACCGGCCGACGCAGGAGTGCGCGGACATGGGTTCGCCCTGGGCGCCGCGGCTGCCGTTCAGCGCCACTGCCGCAGCGCGCGCTCCACCACCGGCCGGGCGCGGCGGTACATCTGCCAGCCCGACCAGGCGCGCAGCGCCAGCTGGGTGGCCAGGCGCGGGCGCACCAGCAGCGCGCCCGCCAGCGCCGACAGCGCCAGCAGTCCCAGCACGTAGGGCGCACGGCCCTGGCGCGCCTGCTGCACGCCGCGCACGCCGCTGCGCACGCGGTCGCTGGCGCGAAACAGCGGCTGCAGCACCTGGGTGCGGGCGGCGATCTGCTCGCGCAGCTGGTCGGAGCGCAGGCGCAGCTGCTCGCGGCGCGCCCGCAGGTCGTCGGTGGGCGGCCGGTTCATGGCTGACGCAGCCTCTGCTGGTCGCGCAGCAGCTCATCGCGCGTGGCGGCGAACATCTGCAGGCCCTGGCGCGCCTGCTGGCGCACCCACAGGACCAGACCGGCGCCACCGCCCAGAAACAAGGTGGTGAACACGCCCAGCGCCAGCAGGCGCTGGCTGTCCCACAGCAGCACGGTCAGAAACAGCGCCAGAAAGATCAGCCCGAAGCTGAGCAGCACCACCGCCAGCGCACCCAGCACGGCCATCCGGGCCAGCCGGGCCAGCTCTTCGCGCGCCTCGACGGTGAACAGCTCCAGCCGCACCTGCACCAGCTCGACCACATCGGCGAGCAGGGCACGCAGGCGCGCGGCGGTGCCGGCGTCTTGGGCGGGGGACGTCATGGCGGCCGGGTACCGGCGCACGCCGGGCTCAGCGGCGGCCCAGCAGCACGCCGATCAGGATGCCCAGCGCGGCGGCGGCGCCGATCGACGACCAGGGGTTGTCGTGCACGTAGTCGTCGGTGGCGGCGGCGGCCTGGCGGGCACGCGCACGCACCACGGCGTCGGCGTCGGCCAGCTTGTCGCGGGCGATGCGCAGGTTCTCGCGCGCGCGGGCGCGCAACTCGGCGATCCTGGAATCGGTGTGCTCGGCGGTGGCGGCCAGCAGGTCCTCGGTATCCGACACCACGCGGCGCAGGTTGGACGCCAGCTGGTCCTTGGTTTCGGTCATGGACTCGATGAGGTCAGCGCTGTGGGGCATGAGACTTCTCCTTGCAGGCAAAAACCCATGCTAACAGAGTGCCCGCCGGCGCGAAACGCCCGGCGGCGAGCACAGGCGCGGCGCGCTCCAGGTTCAGACGTAGTAGCGCGCCAGCGGCTCGGCCACGCACACCGGCTTGTCGGCGCCCTCGCGCTCGATGGTGCTGCGCCAGGCCAGCTGCATGCCGCCTTCCAGCGGCTGGGCGTCCAGCAGCGTCACCCGCGCGCGCAGCCGGCTGCCCACCGGCACCGGCGCCATGAAGCGCACCTTGTTCAGGCCATAGTTGACGCCCATGCGCACCTCGCGCACCTGCACCACGCCGCCCAGGTGGCCGGCCAGCATCGACAGCGTCAGGTAGCCGTGCGCGATCGGGGCGCCGAACGGGCCGGCCTTGGCGCGTTCGGGGTCGACGTGGATCCACTGGTGGTCGCCGGTGGCCTGGGCAAACTGGTCGATGTGCGCCTGCTCGACGGTGAACCAGTCGGTGACGGCGACTTCCTGTCCGACGCAGGCGGCCAGCTCGGCCAGGGTCTCGAAGTGCTTGATCATGGGCGGCGACTGTAACCCGCCGCGACGGCCGCCGCTGTCAAGCCGGCGACCGGTCGAGCCAGCGGCAGATGCCCTGCCACTGCTCCAGGTCGCGCGCCACGCGGCCGGGCGCGATGTCGAACAGCGTCAGCCCGCGCGCCGCCAGGTGCACGTAGTTCTGCGTCGGTCGCAGCAGGCCCAGCACCGGCAGGCCCAGGCCGTCGGTGAACTGGCGCAGCTGCTCGGCGGCGATGGTGCGCTCGTCCACCCGCATGCCCACCAGCGCCAGCTCGGCCTGCCGCGCGCCGCGGGCGCCCAGCAGCTCGTCGATGAATTCGCGCGTGGCGTAGATGTCGAAGATGCTGGGCTGCAGCGGCACCAGCACCTTGTCGGCGAGGCGCAGCAGCTCGGTCAGCTTGCTGCCGTGCAGACCGGCCGGGGTGTCCAGCACCACGTGGGTGGTGCCGCGCGGCGGACGCACCACGAAGTCGCGCAGCACGTCCCAGGTGGCGATCGGCGACGCCGCCTCGGGGCGCAGGCTCAGCCACAGGCGCGACGACTGCTGGCGGTCGACGTCGCCCAGCATCACGGCGTGGCCGCGGCTGGCCCAGTAGCCGGCCACATGGCTGGCCAGCGTGGACTTGCCCACGCCGCCCTTGGGATTGGCGATCACCACCACCGGCATGACGACTTCCTCCTGCTGCAAACGCGCCGGCGCCAATGGTAGCGGCTGCCGACGGCGCCACCCGGGCGCCCGACATCCATGATAAAAACCGGCTCTGGCGCTTGTGTGGCAAGCGCAAACAGCTATTGTTTTTGAAGCAACCCGGCATGACCACCCCGCCCCTCACCCTGGCCGATCAGGCCGCCCAGGCCGAACGCCTGCTGGATCCGGCCGTCTGGGCCTACCTGAACGGCGGCGCCGCCGACGAGCTGACCCTGCGCGCCAACCTCACCGCCTGGCAGCGTCTGCCCCTGTGGCCGCGCGTGCTGCGCCCGCTGGGCGGCGGCCACACCCGCAGCGTGCTGGCCGGGCGCGAGCTGGCCCACCCGATCCTGCTGGCGCCGGTGGCGCTGCAGCGGCTGGCCCACCCCGACGGCGAGCGCGCCAGCGCCCTGGCCGCCGCCGCCCAGGGCGCCGGCTATGTGCTGAGCACCCAGTCCAGCACGCCGCTGGAGACGGTGGCCCAGGCGGTGTTGGGCGATCCCGGCCGCGGGCCGCTGTGGTTTCAGCTTTACTGGCAGGCCGACCGCGGCTTCAACCGCGCCCTGGTGCAGCGCGCCGAAGCGGCCGGCTTCGAGGCCATCGTGCTGACCGCCGATGCCCCGGTGCAAGGCGTGCGCGACCGCGAGCGGCGCGCCGGTTTCGTGCCGCCGCCGGGCGTGCGCGCGGTGCACCTGCAGGGCGCCCCGCTGGCGCCGCCGGCCGCCGACACCTACTGCGCCGGCCTGCCGGCGCACGCCCCGAACTGGGACGACCTCGCCTGGCTGCAGGGCCAGACCCGCCTGCCGCTGTGGCTCAAGGGTGTGCTGCACCCGCAGGACGCGCGCCAGGCGCAGGCCCTGGGCGTGGCCGGGCTGATCGTCAGCAACCACGGCGGGCGCACGCTGGACAGCGCCCCCGCCAGCGCCGACGCGCTGGTGCAGGTGCGCGCGGCGGTGCAGGACGCGCTGCCGCTGATCGTCGACGGCGGCATCCGGCGCGGCACCGACGTGCTCAAGGCCATCGCCCTGGGCGCGCGCGCGGTGCTGATCGGCCGCCCGGCCCTGCACGCCCTGGCCGCCGGCGGCGCGCTGGGCGTGGCGCAGATGCTGCGCCTGCTGCGCGACGAGCTGGAAATGGCGATGGCGCTGACCGGCTGCCGCACCCTGGCCGACGCCGGGCCGGCCCTGCTGACACCCACGGCGGCCTGATGCGCGAGTGGCGCGCCGTTGCCGATCGCCGATGACCAGCGACGAATCGCCTCGCCGGGCTTCGATGACGGGGTGCGCGTGCGCCATCCGGTGGTACGCGAACTGGCCTGAACCGCCTCGGCGCGACGGCTGCGCCCACTTCAGTTCCCCAAAGGTATTGACAATGAGAATGAATCGCATTTAATATGCGAACCCTCGGCCACCCCGCCCCAGCCCGCCATGATCGTCTGCGTCTGCAACTGCATCTCCGACAAGGAAATCGCTCGCCAAGCCCATGCCGGCATGGGCTTCGACGACATCCAGCTGGAACTGGGCGTGGCCACCTGCTGCGGCCGCTGCGAGGACTTCGCACGTGACCTGGTGGCCCAGTGCAGCGCCAGCCGGCCGGTGGCCGCGCTGCGCGACGCCGGCGGAGCGTCCGCCGGGCTGATGGAGGCGGTGTGACCCTGGTGTCGGCCCTGCTTCCCACCCTGGGCGCCCTGGGCCTGGTGCTGGGCGCCGCCTTCTGGGTGCTGCGCCGTTAGTTGTTTCGCCGTTGCCGCCAGCGCCCCGCGCGCCGGTGCGCGGCAACGACCCGCCTGCGTATCATGTCTTCCGCCTCGCTCACCCCGCCCCCCGCCATGTCACTGCCCGGCCGCCACACCGTCGTCGTGGGCAGCGTGCTGCTGATGCACGGCGTGGCGCTGTGGGCGCTGCACCAGGGGCTGCTGCGCCCGCCGGTGGAGCTGATCGTGCCGGCCCAGGTGCTGGCCGAATTCATCACCCCGCAGCCGGCGCCGCCGCCACCGGCACCGCCCCCGCCCGAACCGCCCAAGCCGACACCGGCGGCGGTCAAACCGGCCCCCCGGCCGACGCCGCGGCCGCGCCCGGCGCCACAGCCCCAGCCACAGCCGCTGGCGGTGCAGCAGGCGGCGCCCAGCGCCCCGGTGATGCCGATCGCCCCGCCCGAGCCACCGGCACCGGCGCCCGTGGCCGCCCCGGCACCCGCACCGGCGGCGCCGCCGACGCCACCGGCACCGCCTGCACCGCCGGCGGTGGTGCAGCCGTCGTCCAACGCGGCCTACCTGAACAACCCCAAACCCGCCTACCCGGCCATGAGCAAGCGCCTGGGCGAAAGCGGTCGCGTGGTGGTGCGCGTGCTGATCGGCCCCGACGGCCGGGCGCAGCAAGCCCACATCCAGCGCTCCAGCGGTTACGAGCGGCTGGACCAGGTGGCGCTGGAGACCGCGCGCGACCGCTGGCGCTATGTGCCCGGCACGCGCGGCGGCGTGCCCGAGGCGATGTGGTTCAACGTCCCGATCAATTTCGTACTGGAGTAACCAAGCCATGAACAATGAATTCGGCCTGCTGCACGTGTGGGCTCAGGGCGACTGGGTCACGCGCAGCGTGTTCGGCGCGCTGCTGCTGATGTCGGTCGCCTCCTGGGTGGTGATCGTGCTGAAGGCGCTCGGCCTGATGCGCACCCAGCGTCAGGCGGCGCGGGTGGAAGGCTTCTGGCATTCCAGCGACATCGCCGAAGGCCTGGCCAAGCTGGGCACGGGCGAAGCGAATCCGTTTCGCGCGCTGGCCATCGAGGGCCGCGAAGCCGCCGCCCACCACCGCGCCACGCAGGCGCAGTTGCACGATTCGCTGGACGTGAGCGACTGGATCTCGCGCGCGCTGCAGGGCAGCATCGACGCCACCGCCTCGCGCCTGCAGGCCGGGCTGGCGGTGCTGGCCTCGGTGGGTTCGACGGCGCCCTTCGTCGGCCTGTTCGGCACCGTCTGGGGCATCTACCACGCGCTGATGAAGATCGGCGCCGCCGGTCAGGCCAGCATCGACCAGGTGGCCGGCCCGATCGGCGAGGCGCTGATCATGACCGCGCTGGGCCTGGCGGTGGCGATTCCGGCGGTGCTGGGCTACAACGCCCTGGTGCGCGGCAACAAGACCTTGCTGATGCGCCTGGGCCGCTTCGCGCACGACCTGCACGCCTATTACGTGACCGGCTCGCGCGTCAACGGCAGCGGCGACGGCAAGGTGGTCGCCATGAAGAAGGCCTGAACACCATGGCCGGCTTCATTGCTCAGGACCATGACGAGGTGATGAGCGAGATCAACATGGTCCCGTTCATCGACGTGATGCTGGTGCTGCTGGTGATTTTCATCATCACCGTGCCGGTCATGAAGCACGCCGTCAACGTGCAGCTGCCGCGCGCCGCCAATGAAAAGGAGGTGGTGCAGCCACAGACCCTGCGCCTGACCGTGCAGGCCGACGGCAGCTACTGGCTGGACGGCCAGAAACTGGCCGACGACCAGCTGGGCACGCGCCTGCAGGCCGCCGCCGCGCAGCAGCCGCAGCCCGACCTGCACATCCGCGGCGACCGCGAGGTGCGCTACGAGCGCGTGGCGCAAGCCATGGCGGCGGCCCAGCAGGCCGGGTTGTCGAAGATCGGTTTCATCACCGAACCACCCCAGCGCACGCCATGAACGGCCAGACCGCCACCCTGACGCCCGCGCGCCGCGCCGCCGACACCACCCCGGCGCACCACGCACCGGATCGCCCGCGGCCAGCCGCCGAGGCTGCCGCGCCCGCCCCGCTGCCGAGCGAACAGCTGCTGCAGGGCCGCAAGACCATCGAGATCAGCCACAACGGCACGCTGTACCGGCTGCAGGCCACCAAGCTGGGCAAGCTGATCCTCACCAAGTAAGTAGGTTCATCGTGGGACGCGTCCGACCGACGCGCTTGTCGGAGCCAGCCAGGCCCTCACCCAGCCAGCTCTCTTTTTTCTCACGCCAAAACGCGCTCGGCGCTTGCCCATCAAGCGCCAACAGCCATCAAAATCAGAGCGCTCAGGCGCTACCCCGATCAGCGCTTGCGCACCCCGGACCACGGGTCCTCGCCGTCGGGCAGCGCCATCAGTGCGCTCAGACTCATCACGCCGGAGTCGGCGCTGCGCGAGTGGGCGAAGCCGGACGCGGCAAAACCGGACGACGCAAAGCCGGACGCCTTGAAGTCCGAGGCCGCCGGCTCGGCCGCCGGCACCGGCGTGCGCTGCGCAGCCAGCAGGCGCATGCGCAGGATTTCGGGCGGCGGAAGGCTGGCCAGCGCACCCTTGAGGCGCACCAGACGAACGCCGGCGCTCTTGAGCATGCGGTTCTTTTCGCTGGCGTCCCGATCCGGCCCGCCTGCGGCCGGGTCCTTGAAGGCGTCGACCTCGAACGCGAACAGCGGCTTGCCGTCGTCGGCGCAGACCAGGAAGTCGACCTGCTGCTCCAGCAGGCGCTGCTGGGCCGCCAGGCGGTCGCGCGTGCGCCGCACCGCCAGAAAGCTGGCCAGTCGCGGCCGGTACAGCACCACGCCGTCGCCGAAGGCCTGCTGCAGGTAGCGCAGCAGTTCGACCTGGCGCTCGGTGATCGCCGGGGTCTGGCCGAAGCGGTCGGCGCTGGCGTCGTAGTTTCGGGCGGCGCGCCCGCGGCGCCAGGAGCGGCGCACCATGGCCCACAGCAGCATCAGCGCCAGCAGCGCCACGCCGGTGCTGAGCAGGGGCAGCCAGGGCCCGCTGTGCTGGGTCAGCCAGCCGGGCCAGCCGTTGAAGATTTCTGAGTTCATGTTCCGACTCCCTGGAGCCCGCAGCTTACGCCGCGCGCGCGGGGGGCGCCATCCCCCCAATGGTGTAGGGACGCGGGCGCCGGATGGGCGCCAGGATTCCGATCAAAAACAGGCTCTGGCGCCCAACCACCAAGCGCCAGCAGCTATTTAAATAGTAGCGACTCTGAGGGCGTGCGACCGGCTCAGCTGCTGCGCGAGATGGTGATGGAGGGGAACTTGCTGGAATAGTCCTTGGCGCGGTCGGCAATGCGGATCGCCACCTGGCGTGCGATCGCCTTGTAGCTGGTGGCCACCTGGCCGTCCGGGTCGGCCACCACGCTGGGGCGGCCCGAGTCGGCCTGCTCGCGGATCTCCAGCGCCAGCGGCAGCGCGCCCAGGTACTCGATGCCCTTGTCGGCCGCGTAGCGCTTGCCGCCGTCGGCGCCGAAGATGTGCTCCACGTGGCCGCAGTTGGAACACACGTGCACCGCCATGTTCTCCACCAGGCCCAGGATCGGCACGCCGACCTTTTCGAACATCGCCACCCCCTTGCGCGCGTCGGCCAGGGCGATGTCCTGCGGCGTGGTGACGATGACGGCGCCGGTCAGCGGCACGCGCTGGCTCAGGCTGAGCTGAATGTCGCCGGTGCCGGGCGGCAGATCGACGATCAGGTAGTCCAGCTCCTTCCAGTGGGTCTGGCGCAGCAGCTGGTCGAGCGCCTGGGTGGCCATGGGGCCACGCCAGATGGTGGCCTGATCGGGGTCGACCAGAAAGCCGATCGAGATCACCTGCACGCCGTGGTTGGTCAGCGGCTCCATGGTCTTGCCGTCCAGGCTCTCGGGTCGGCCGCTGAGACCCATCATGATCGGCATGCTGGGGCCGTAGATGTCGGCGTCCAGGATGCCCACGCTCGCGCCCTCGGCGGCCAGCGCCAGCGCCAGGTTGACGGCGGTGGTGCTCTTGCCCACGCCGCCCTTGCCCGAAGCCACGGCGACGATGTTCTTCACCCCCGGCAGCAGCGGCACACCGCGCTGCACGGCATGCGCCAGCACCCGGGTGACGATGTTCACCGACACGTTGCCGACCCCGCCGAGCGTGCGCACGGCCGCCACCAGCGCCTGCCGCAGGGCCGGCATCTGACTGCGGGCCGGGTAGCCGAGCTCGATGTCGAAGGACACGTCGCCACCGCTGATCTGCAGGTTCTTCAGCTGTCCGGTGGAGACGAAATCCTGCTGGGTATTGGGGTCGAGCACGGTCGCCGCCGCGCGCCGCACGTCTTGCTCGAGGATGGTCATGGTGTTGGCCCGGTGTCGAATCAGCCGCTAGTCTAGTGCAGTGTTTCGCGCTGTCAGGTACTTGTGGCGAGTCGCCAAGGGGCCCGCTGCGCGGCGCGGTCGCCGCACCATGCCCGGGCCCGGCGCGAGGCCATCGCGCGCTTCTTCGGCTGGGGCGACACCTAAAATGATGGGTTTTGCCGCGCCCATCGCGCCCGCTGCCATGACCGCCCGCCAGCTCTTTGTCACCACCGCCCTGCCATACGCCAACGGCAAGTTCCACATCGGCCACATCATGGAATACATCCAGGCCGACATCTGGGTGCGCTTCCAGCGCATGATGGGCGCCGAGGTGAATTTCGTCGGCGCCGACGACGCGCATGGCGCGCCCATCATGATTGCGGCCGAAAAGGCCGGCAAGACGCCCGAACAGTTCGTGGCCGACATCGCCGCCGGCCGCCAGCAGTACCTGGACGGTTTTCTGATCGGCTTCGACAACTGGCACAGCACCCACAGCCCGGAAAACACCGCCATCTCGCAGGCGATCTACACCGACCTGAAGGCCGCCGGGCTGATCGAGAGCCGCACCATCGAGCAGTTCTACGACCCGCAGAAGGGCATGTTCCTGCCCGACCGCTTCATCAAGGGCGAGTGCCCCAACTGCCACTCCAAGGACCAGTACGGCGACAACTGCGAGGTGTGCAGCGCCGTCTACGCACCGACCGAGCTGATCGAGCCGTACTCGGCGCTCACCGGCGCCCGGCCCGAGCTGCGCACCAGCGAGCATTTCTTCTTCCGCCTGTCGGACCCGCGCTGCATCGAGTTCCTGCGCGGCTGGACCGAGCGCCTGCAACCCGAGGTGGCCAACAAGGTGCGTGAGTGGATCGAGCCGGGCGCGGACGGCCAGCCGAAGATGGGCGACTGGGACATCTCGCGCGACGCGCCGTACTTCGGCATCCCGATCCCGGACGCCCCGGGCAAGTACTTCTACGTCTGGCTGGACGCCCCCATCGGCTACCTGGCCAGCCTGAAGAACCTGCTGGACAAGCGCGGCCAGGACTGGGCCGCCTACATGGCCAACCCGGCGCTGGAGCAATACCACTTCATCGGCAAGGACATCATCACCTTCCACACGCTGTTCTGGCCCGCCATGCTCAAGTTCAGCGGCCGCAAGGTGCCCGACAACGTGTTCGTGCACGGCTTTCTGACCGTCAACAACGGCGAGAAGATGAGCAAGAGCCGCGGCACCGGGCTGGATCCGCTCAAGTACCTCGAACTGGGCATGAACCCCGAGTGGCTGCGCTACTACCTGGCCGCCAAGCTGTCGGGGCGCAACGAGGACGTCGATTTCAACGCCGACGACTTCATGGCGCGCGTCAACGCCGACCTGATCGGCAAGTTCGTCAACATCGCCTCGCGCGCGGCCGGCTTCATCAGCAAGCGCTTCGGCGGCCGGCTGGGCGAGGTCGCCCCCGACGGCGACCAGCTGCTGAGCCACCTGCGCGACGCCGTGCCCCAGCTCACCACGCTGTACGCCGAGCGCGACTACGCCAAGGTGGTGCGCGAGGTGATGGCGCTGTGCGACCGCGTCAACGCCTACGTCGACCAGAACAAGCCCTGGGAGCTGGCCAAGCAGGCCGGCATGGAAGCGCGCCTGCACGACGTGTGCAGCTGCTGCATCGAGGCCTTCCGCATCCTGGCGATCTGCCTCAAGCCCATCCTGCCGCGGCTGGCGGCCGAGGTGGCGGTGTTCACCATGACGCCGCCCGAGTGCTTCGACGACGCCCTGCGCCCGCTGGGCGCGGGCGCGCAGATCGGCGAGTACAAGCACCTGATGCAGCGCGTGGACAGCAAGCAGCTGGATGCACTTTTTGAGCCTCCGGCGCCCGCCCCGCAAGCGCTGGCAGCTATTAAATCGATAGCTACCGAAAGCCCCCTCGTGCCGGGCGGCGAGGCGCTGGCGCCCACCATCGGCATCGACGACTTCGCCCGGGTCGATCTGCGCATCGCCCGCATCGTCGAGTGCCAGGCGGTCGAAGGCTCGACCAAGCTGCTGCGCCTGACGCTCGACGCCGGCGAGGGCCGCACGCGCAACGTGTTCAGCGGCATCGCCAGCGCCTACCGGCCCGAGCAGTTGCAGGGCAAGCTCACCGTGCTGGTGGCCAACCTGGCGCCGCGCAAGATGAAATTCGGCGTCAGCGAAGGCATGGTGCTGGCCGCCAGCCACGCCGACGAAAAGGCGCAGCCCGGCATCTTCGTGCTCGAGCCCTGGCCGGGCGCGCAGCCCGGCATGCGCGTGCGCTGAACGCGGCGCCGCGGCGGCGTACACTGACGCTGCCATGGCACGCCAGCCGATCCTGCCGCTTTCGCGCCGCCGCCGGTTCATGATCCGGCGGCATCACCATGGCCCACCGGGAAGGCCCTGAACACACCGCTTGCCTGCGTTGTCGCTCACGTCTTCCTGGAGTCGAACTTGGCCCTGGCTTTTTCCTTTCGTCCCCGTCTGCTCGATGCTCTGGTCGGCTATGACCGTGCGCGCTTCGTCAAGGACCTGGCCGCCGGCCTCACGGTGGCCGTGGTGGCGCTGCCGCTGGCCATGGCGTTTGCCATCGCCAGCGGGCTCAAGCCCGAGGCCGGCATCTTCACCGCCATCATCGCCGGCTTTCTGATCGCGGCGCTGGGCGGCAGCCGCGTGCAGATCGGCGGGCCGGCGGGCGCCTTCATCGTCATCGTCTACGGCATCGTCGAGCGCTACGGCGTGGCCAACCTGATCCTGGCCACGGCGCTGTCGGGCGTGCTGCTGTTCCTGATGGGGCTGCTGCGCCTGGGCACGCTGGTGCGCTTCATCCCGATCGCGGTGATCATCGGCTTCACCAACGGCATCGCGGTGCTGATCGCGCTGTCGCAGGTGAAGGATTTTCTCGGCCTGTCGATTGCCAAAATGCCGGGCGACTTCTTCGGCATCCTGGGTGCGCTGTGGGGCCACCTGCACAGCTTCAACCCCTGGGCGCTGGGCGTGGCGGCGGCCTCGCTGACGGTCATCGTCGGCTGGCAGCGCTGGCTGCCGGCACTGGGGCCGCGGGTGCAGTTCTCGGGCCAGCTCAGCGTGGTGCCGGGCTCCATCGTGGCGCTGGTGCTGGCGACGGCAGTGGTGGGTCTGTTCGGCCTGCCGGTGGACACCATCGGCAGCCGCTTTGGCGGCATACCGGGCGCGCTGCCGGCCTTCGCCTGGCCGGCGTTCAGCTGGGAGTCGGCGCGCTTTCTGCTCATGCCCACCATCACGCTGGCGCTCTTGGGCGCCATCGAGTCGCTGCTGTGCGCGCGCGTGGCCGACGGCATGATCGGCGACCGCCACGACCCCAACCAGGAGCTGATGGCCCAGGGCGTGGCCAACTTCATCACGCCGTTCTTCGGCGGCATGCCGGCCACGGGCACGATTGCGCGCACCGTCACCAACGTGAAGAACGGCGCCACCAGCCCCGTCGCGGGCATGACGCATGCGCTGGTGCTGCTGGTGGTGATCCTGGTGGCGGCGCCGCTGGCCAGCTCCATTCCGCTGGCCTGCCTGGCGGCCATCCTCATGCATGTGGCCTGGAACATGGGCGAGTGGCGCGAGTTCGCGCGCCTGAAGAGCTACCGCATGCCCTACCGCGTCACGCTGGTGGCGGTGTTCCTGCTGACGGTGATCTTCGATCTCACGGTGGCGGTGGAGTTCGGCATCCTGGCGGCCTGCGTGGTGTTCATCTACCGCATCTCCAGCCTGTCGCGGGGCGAGCGCCTGACGGCCGCCGATCAGCCGGCGCTGGCCGGCCACGACGCGGCGCTGCAGGTCTGGCGCCTGTACGGGGCGCTGTTCTTCGGCGCCACCAAGCTGGTCGAAGCGCTGGAGGACGCACTGCCCGCGCGCGTCCTGGTGCTGGACCTGAAGAACGTCATCTACGTCGATTCGACCGGCGCCGAGGCGCTGGAAAACCTGCTGCAGACCTGCCGCCGTCAGGGTGTGCGGCTGGTCGTCTCGGGCCTGATGGCGCAGCCGCTGGACATCGCGCGCCGCACCGGGCTGCTGGAGCGGCTGCAGGCGCAGTCGGACCAGGATCTGCAGCCTGATGTGGCCAGCGCCATCGACACGGCAGTGGCAGGCCTGGCGCCCGTCGATGCCCCCGCGACCGCCCAGGGCGACGCCGAGCCGGGCCCCGCGCGGACCTAACCGCCGCCCCGCATGTCGGGCCCGTCCGGGTCGGGGCCGACTTCGGTGCGCAGCACGCGGTAGTCGGGGCTGAAGACAACGTTGAAGGCCTTCTTCTCGCTCGGCGGTTCCAGGAACTTCCAGCTCCAGACGATTTCGCGCCGGAGCTCGTAGGGCACCTGCCGGGCCGGCTTGCCGAGCAGGCGGCGCACCTCCTCGACGCCCATGCCGGGCTGCACGCGGCGGAAGTTGTCGGGCGTCAGCACCTGGCGCAGCGCACTCATCTTGCCGTCGGGGCCGATGGTGATCATGTAGTTGCGCAGGCCCTCGGGCTGACGGTTGTATTCGTAGGTTCTGGCACCGCCGGTCTCCGGCCACACCCGCTCGGGCTGGCCGAAGCGCTGCACCACGTCGGCTTCGGTGGCCACGCCCTCTTCCAGTTCGGCAATGGCCTGCGGGTCGCAGCCCGCCAGCGCCAGTGCGGCCCCCAGCACGGCGCCCAGCGCCCGCGCGCGCGGATGGGAAAAGTCAGGTTTCACGATGTGTCAACCCAAAATAGAAATGTCCCCTTTCAGCCCAAATAGAGATGTCCCCTTTGGGGAGTCCTTGAAGGGATGATTCAAGGCGACTGCGTGGCCGCAGAGCGCGCAGGGCGTAGCCCGTAGCGCT
>WBZM01000624.1_pt1 | contig 46247 bp, 40 predicted proteins | sample 5204271 | NCBI WGS metagenome assembly WBZM01 (sample SAMN12344346, study PRJNA552823) | activated sludge metagenome | biome: Activated sludge suspended growth; feature: Nitrification reactor; material: Wastewater; isolation source: activated sludge from nitrification reactor of wastewater... | reverse complement strand
GTTGGCTCAGAAGCTGGACGACATCCGCGAAGAAAAAAAGGCGGACATCATCGCCAAAGAGACCGGTGAGCCGCGCCGCGCTCAGGGCGAGTAGGCGATGCGGTAGATGAAGCCGCCCCGGTCGTCACTGACGTAGAGCGCGCCGTCTGGCCCGACAGCCAGCCCCACCGGCCGGCCGCTGACCCGGCCCTCACGCAGCCAGCCCGTGGCGAAGTCCTCGGCCGGCCCGGCCGCCTGGCCGCCCTCGATGGGCACACGCATCACCTTGTAGCCGACCGGCTCCGGGCGATTCCACGACCCGTGCAGGGCGATGAACAGGTCGCCGTGGAACGCTTCCGGAAAGGTCTGGCCGGTGTAGAAGGCCAGGCCCAGCGGGGCCATGTGGGCTTGCAGCGAGACGACGGGGGCAACAACGCCATCGCACGCGCCCGGCGCGCCGAATTCCGGGTCGATGACGTTGCCCGCGTGGCAGCCGGGCCAACCAAAGTCGTCGCCGTCATGGACGACATAGACCGTCTCCGGCGGCGTGTCGTCGCCCATCAGGTCGCGGCCGTTGTTGGTGACCCACAGCGCGCCGCTCGCCGGCTCGATGGCCAGGCCGACGGCGTTGCGCAGGCCGGTGGCAAAGAGGCGGCCGTTGCCGCCGCCGGCGTCGTAGACCATGATCGCCGCCCGGCGCGGGTCGTCCTCGATGCAGACATTGCAGCTGGAGCCGATGGAGACGACCAGGCGGCCGTCGGGCAAAAAGGCCACCGTGCGCGTCGTGTGGACGCCGCCAGGGGGCAGGTCGTCGATCAGCAGCGTGCGCGTCTCGCCGGAGCCGTCGCCGGTGGTCAGCCGCACCACGCCGCCGGGCACGCCGACGTACCAGGCCCCGGCGTGGTAGGCCAGGCTGTGCGGCCGGTCGAGACCATCGGCGACCGTTTGCGCGCTGTCGGCGCGGCCGTCGCCGTCGCCGTCGGACAGGGCCACCACGCGCCCCGCCCCGCGCTCGGCCACATAGAGCGCCCCGTCCGGCCCGAAGGCGATGAAGCGTGGGCCGTCCAGCCCAGCGGCGAAAACGTTGACGGCAAAGCCCGCCGGCACAGTTACATCGGCCTCGCCGCCCGCGCCGACAGAGCCGGCGAAGTTCACCCGGCTCAGAAAGGCGCGAGAGACGTACACACCACCCACCACCAGGGCCAGCAACAGCAGCCCCAGCAACAGCAGCCGCGTCCGTCTTGCCGTCATGAGCTAGTAGCGCTCCGGCACGAAGGTCTGTTCGTCCAGCGGCGGCCGGATGTAGCCGCCCTCGGCGAGGCGCGGCGGTAACTCCATCGGCGGCGGCAGGATGTCCTCATAGGGGATCATGCTCAGGATGTGGCTGATGCAATTCAGCCGCGCCCGCCGCTTGTCGTCGGCATTGACCACATACCAGGGCGATTGCTTCGTATCCGTGTAGGCAAACATGCGGTCCTTGGCCTGCGAGTATTCCACCCACAGGTCGCGTGAGCGCAGGTCCATCGGGCTGAGCTTCCAGCGGCGGCGCGGGTCGGCGGCGCGCTGGGCCAGACGCCGCTCCTGCTCGTCGTCGCTGACGGAGAACCAGTACTTCAGCAGGATGATGCCGGAGCGCTGGAGCATGCGCTCGAACTGGGGGCAGGACGCCAGGAACTCGCGGTACTCCTGCTCGGTGCAAAAGCCGTGGACGATCTCGGTCATGGCCCGGGTGTACCAGCTGCGGTCGAAGAGGACGATCTCGCCCGCGGCCGGCAGATGTGCCACCCAGCGCTGGAAGTACCACTGCGTCTTCTCCACGTCGCTGGGGATGCCCAGGGCGACGACGCGGATGACCCGCGGGTTGGTGCGCTCGACGATGCGCTTGATGGTGCCCCCTTTGCCGGCGGCGTCGCGCCCCTCGAAGAGGATCACCACGTGCAGGCCCTTGGCCTTGACCCAGTACTGGAGCTTGACCAGTTCCTCCTGGAGCTTCAACAGCTCCGCTTCATAGTAGGACTTCTTCAGCTTGCCTTTCCGGGTCTGGGTCTGGTCATCGAAAGCCGGCGGCAGCCCGCCAGCCACCGGCGCGTCGTCGTCTCGTTCGGTCGCCGGCCCGGCCGCCAGCGCCTCCGCAGAGGGCGTGTCGTCCTCGGCCGCCTTGTCCTTCTTTTTGCCCTTTTTGGTCATGTTCCGCCTCCTTGGCGCGCGTTTGTTTTATCCCAATCCGGCCCAGCGCGCCATGTGGCCCCCGCATACAGGGCGTTTCCAAAGCCGTCTAGCGGCCATCGACCGGACAGGTGCCAGTACGATTCGTGGCCGCGCACCTGTCAGGTCGGTGCGCCTGGGGGGACTTTGGAATAGCCCGGCCCCTTCATATTTGCCCGTTGACACGCGCGTGCCGGTTCGTTATAGTAACCATCGACTGGTGTGTGGAGTTGCTTGGACGGGCAGTGCGACCGCCTTGGGCTTACCAGAAGTCAGGGCGGTTTTTTCGTTGAGGCCCGTCTTGCCCGGCCCGGCCGGCAAAATCTAGTGACACACTAGTTTAAGAGAGGTCGTTTGAAGGACGAGTTGGTAGAGCAGAATGAACTGAGTGTGAAGGATGGGGTGGTCGTCAGTCTTGCCTATAGGCTGCGGTTGGATGATGGCGAAGAGGTTGATTCGGCCGATGGGTCTGACCCGTTGGTCTATCTTCACGGCTCGCAAAACATCATCCCCGGGCTGGAGCAAGCTCTGACCGGTTTGAATGTTGGCGACGCGCGCAGCGTCACGGTCAGTCCGGGCAACGCCTACGGCGACACAGACCCGGATGCATTTGAGTTGGTGCCCTATGATGCCTTTCCCGGCGACCTGGATCTGGAAGTGGGCATGGGGCTACGTATGGTAGAGAGTGGCACTGGCCGCCAGATGGAAGCCTACATCGCGGAGCTGCGCGACGACGGCGCGCTCCTCGATCTCAATCACCCGCTGGCCGGCGAGACGCTGCATTTTGATGTTGAGGTGGTTGGTTTGCGCCAGGCGACGTCCGAGGAGATAGCTCACGGGCACGCGCACAGTCATGGGCACACACACTAGTTCGATTTAGGGTCTGAAAGAAGATGAAAAAGCTGTACGTTGGGAACTTGCCGTTTGACACAGATGAGGAACAGATTCGCGAGTTGTTCTCCAGCTACGGAGACGTGCGCACGGTCGATATGATCAACGATCGTGACACCGGCCGCTTCCGCGGCTTCTGCTTTGTGGCCATGGACAACGCCGAGGCCGATGCCGCGGTGGCCGCTCTCAATGGCTACTCCTTCGGCGGCCGGCCGCTAAAGGTCAACGAGGCCAAGCCGCGCGAAGAGCGCACGGGCGGCGGTGGCGGTGGTGGGCGTGGCGGCTTTGGCGGCGGTGGCAGCCGCGGCGGCTTTGGCGGCGGCCAGGGTGGGCGCGGCGGCGGTAGCGACCGTGGCGACCGCGACCGCGGCGACCGCAACCGCTGGTAAGAAGCGGTTAGCCTTTGCTGCGTGACGTCGTCAACGTCAGGCAGAGTAAACCAAAGAAGCAAACGGCGGCCCCGGCAACGGCGGCCGCCGTTTTTTATTTCCCCGCGCAGGCTGGCTGCCGGCTGGCTAGGCCTGCTCCCCCACCAGCACCCGCTGTCCCTGGGCCTCTTGCCGCGCCTCGGCGCTGAAAAATAGCCACTCCAGCCCGATGGCCGCGGCGTAGAACACCGTCACCCCGGCGAAGACGGCCGTGAAGCCCACCGGCCCGTACGTCACCTGCAACTGCCCGCTTACCTGCGGCATGATGAACCAGCCCACCTGAAACACCAGGCTCGTCAGGCTGACCGACAGCGCCTGCGTCTGCTCCGGCACGCGCTCCAGGATGAACGTCTGGTAGACCGGATTGCTGAGGTTCATGAGCGCCAGCCGGAAGATGTAGGCCACGCCGGCGACGACGAAGAACACCCCCACTGGGCCGCGCCCCGTGGGCACCAGCCACGCCCCCAGCCCCAGCAGCATGAGGAACGGGATCGACAGCGCTTGCGTCAGCATCACCGTGCGAATCTTGCCCAGGCGGTCGGCCAACGGCGGCCCGGCGAACTGGCCGATGGCCATGGCCAGCCCGCCCAGGGCGAAGACGACACCGATGGCCGGATCGGGTTTCAGGTAGACATTGCGGAAGTAGACGTTCATGAACGGCTGCATCAACCCCGCGCCCAGGCCGATGACCAGCGAGGGCAAGAGAAAGCGCAGGAACAGCCGCCAGTAGCGCCGCAATTGCACCCAGGGCAGTTCCACGGCCGCGCTGCTGCGCGCCGCGCGCCGGATGAACAGCAACGGCAGGAGCGACAAAGCGCTGAGGGCGACCATGCTGCCGAGAGCCAGCTGGTAGGCCAGCGTGTCCGTCGGCCCCACGCCCACCAGCGCCCCCAGCCGGCCGGGCAACAGGCCAGCCAGCAGATTGCCGAAGAAGCTGGCCACGGTCGATAGTCCCGCCTGAAAGCTGAAGACCCACTGCCGCTCGCGCGGGCCAGTGTTGACCATCAGGAACGGCGCGATGGCCACCGTGCCCAGACTCATGGCCAGGCCGGCCAGCATCCGAAAGCCCATCAGCGGCAGCCGCGCCGGAAAGAGCACCAACCCCAGATAGGCGACCATGGTGATCAGCCCGGCGGCGATCATCACCCACTTGGCCGGGTAGCGCTGGGCCAGGTAGGCGGCCGGCAGGGCCATGGCGATGGTGGCGAACGATGCCGCCGAGGTCAGCGTGCCCAGGAAGGCTTCGTTATAACTCGGCCCCAGGCTGAGGACATAGAAATTGAAGGTAAACAGAAAGATGCCGAACGTCAGGCCCGTGCCGATGCCAAACAACAGCACCAACCAGACGTTGCGCGAGAACAGGCGGATCATGGCCGCATAGGCAGCCAGCCCGCGCCGGAGGCGGATCATGGGGTTTCCTTGCCGGGCCGGGCGACAGCTGCCACGGCCGGCGGCGCGCCGAGGCGCGCCACAAACGGTTAGCGTTCGACCGGGTAGCCGGCCTCCTGCCAGGCGACGATGCCGCCAGTCATGTTGTGGACGTTGGTGAAGCCCTGGTCGCGTAGCAAATCGGCCACGCTGCCGCTGCGGTTGCCCGTGCGACAGGTGACGATGATCTCCTTGTCGCGCGGTAGCTCCGATAACCGGGCGGCCACATCGCCCACGGGGATCAGGGTGATGCCGGGGATGTGCCCCGCGGCATATTCATCCGGTTCGCGCACATCCAGCAGGAAAACGGCCGGATTCTGGCGGATGGCCTCCACGGTGGTCACATCCACGTCGTCGCCGAGCGTGGTCAGGTCGATCTCTTCGATGACCGGGCCGGTCGTCTGGCCACCGCCACAGGCCGCCAGCACACCGGCGCACAACAGCGCCAGCACCGGCAACACAAATCTCACTTTTTTCATGGTCCTCCAGGGACTTTGTTGTACCGCTCCGCGAGGAGGGCTAACCGGGATCGTACCCAAGTCCGGCGAGGAATACAAGCCGGTGAGCATGGGCCACGGCCGGCGCGTGCGCCCGGCGGCCGCCATGCTATACTCCGAGAGAGCCGGCTATGGTCTGTCCGTCGCGCCGGCTACGGAGCATACCGTCATGCAAGCAGTCGTCGATTTCCTCGTCGAGGAGCCGCTCCTCCTGTTGTTCATCGTCGCTGGTCTGGGCTATCTGCTGGGCAACGTCAAGGTCAACGGCATCAGCCTGGGCGTGGCCGCGGTGCTGTTTGTCGGCCTGGCCTTCGGCGCGCTCAGCCCGGACATGCAGCTGCCGGCGGTGATCGTCGATCTGGGCCTGATCATCTTCGTCTACACCATCGGCCTCAGCAGCGGGCCGGGTTTCTTCGCCTCCTTCCGGCGCAAGGGGCTGCGCGACAACACCTTCGTCTTTCTGCTGCTCCTGCTGGCGGCGCTGCTGACCGCCGGCGCGGCGGCGCTGTTCAACCTGCGCGCCACCGTCGCCGCGGGCATGTACGCCGGCAGCCTGACCAACACGCCTGCTCTGGCCGGCATCCTGGAGACCGTCGCCCGCATCACGCCGGCCGCGCAAGCCGACCTGATCGGCACGGAGCCAGTCATCGGCTACTCCGTGGCCTACCCCATGGGCGTCATCGCCATGCTCGTCGCCGTCTATGTCATGCAGCGCGTCTTCCACATCGACTACCGCGCCGAAGCCCGCGCGCTGCGGCAGTTCAACGTCGTCGAGCAGGAGCTGTTCGTGCGCACGGTACGCATCACCAACCCCGACGCGGCCGATAGGCCCATTCGCGAGATGTTCCGGCTCAAGGATTGGGCGGTCGTCCTCTCCCGTCTGAAGCGCGACGGCAAGCTCCGGCTGACCACCGGCGACACCACCCTGGCCCTGGGCGACCTGGTCAACGTCGTCGGCCTGCCGGAGGAAGTGGAGAAGGCTGTCGCCTGGCTGGGCGAGCCGTCGGGCGAGAAGCTGGAATTGGACCGCAGCCAGTATGACTTCCGGCGCATCTTCGTCAGCAACCCGGCCATCGTCGGCCGCTCCCTGAGCGAACTCGACCTGCCGCGCGGCTACGGGGCCATCGTCTCGCGCGTCCGCCGCGGCGACATTGACGTATTGGCCCGCGGTGACACCGTCATCGAACTGGGCGACCGCGTGCGCGTCGTCGCCCCGCGCACGGACATGCCCCGGCTGACCGAACTCTTCGGTGACTCCTACAAGTCGCTGAGCGAAGTCAATCTGCTGACGCTGGGCATCGGCCTGGCCATCGGCGTCCTTGTCGGCCTCATCCCCATCCCCCTGCCTGGCGGCGTGGTCATCAGCCTGGGCATGGCCGGCGGGCCGCTGCTTGTCGGGCTGGTGCTGGGCGCGCTGCGACGCACAAGTGGCCTGGTCTGGACGATCCCCTACAGCGCCAACCTGACCCTGCGCCAGATCGGCCTGACGTTTCTGCTGGCCGGCATCGGCATCCGCTCCGGCTACACCTTTCTGACCAACTTCGCCGACAGCGGCGGTGCGCAGGTCTTCTTCGCCGGCCTGGCCATCACCACCATCATCGCCTTCCTGACCCTCTTCCTGGGCTACCGCGTCCTGCACATTCCCTTCGGCATGCTAACCGGGATGCTGGCCGGGCTGGGCACACAGCCGGCCACGCTGGGCTTCGGCCTGCAACAGGCCGACAACGATCTGCCTAACCTGGGCTACGCCCTCGTCTTCCCCGTGGCCACGATCACCAAGGTCATCGTCGCCCAATTGCTGTTGCTGATACTGCGCTAACGCATGGATGAGCGTCTTCCTGCCCCCGGCCGGCGACTGAACGCCTGGCTACCCGCGCTGGCCGTGGCCCTGCTGGGCGTGGTCGCGGCGCTGGTCTACTATCGTGTCGCCTACGGCAGTGTGGCCGCGCTGGTCGCCGCTCTCGACCATTGCCAGGAGCTATACTGCGACTTCACCCGCCAGTATTACCCCACCGGCCGCGACATCCTGGCCACCGGCCAGCCGGCCAACGGCTACTTCTACAGCTCCTTCTTCGCCCTGTTGCTGGCCCCCTTCGGCCGCGTCGCGCCGGAGACGGCCGTGGGCCTGTGGACGCTGGTGCAGCTGCTGGGCGTCGCCCTGCTGCTGTTGCCCGCGCTGGATTTCGGCCGCCAGTCGCCGGCGGCCTTCGCGCTCTACGTCGTCCTGCTGGCCTTCTCCATGCCTCTGCTCCACAACCTCAAGTGGGGTCAGGTGAGCACGCTGGTGACCGGCGGGGCGTTCGCGGCGCTGTTCCTCTATCGACGCGGGCGGCTGACCGGGGCGGCCGTCGTCCTGGCGCTGGCCGCGGCGATCAAGTACTACGTCGCCATCGTGGCCATCGCCTTCCTGCTGAGGCGCGAATGGCGCTTGCTGCTGACGCTGGCCGCCGCCTTTCTCGTCCTGTGGCTGGTTGTGCCCACGGCCGTGCTGGGGCCGGCGGGCAACGCGGCGTTCTACGCCACGGTGCGCGAGCGCGTCGCCCACGCCATGACGACGTGGATGCCGGAGGACATTAACGCCCAATACCTGCCCAGCGTCGCCGGCCGCTGGCTGGGGACGGCCGCGGGGCGGCCGCTGTGGCGGCTGGCCGGCTATGGGCTGTTCGGCCTCAACCTCCTGGCCGTCGCCCGGCTCGTCTGGCGGCGCGGGCCACGCGACATGGAATGGGCCTTCGCGCTGCTGTTCCTGGGGCTGCCGTTGGCCATCGACACCTCCTGGCCCCACTACTTCGTCTACCTGCCCTTCGCCCAAACGCTGGTCTGGCTGGCGCTACGCGACACGGCCGGGCGCAGGCGCTGGCTCGCCGCGCTGTTGCTGGTCGTCTCCATCGTCCTGGCGTCGATGCCCTTCTTTGCCCTCGTCGGCCGCTGGCAGGACTACAGCCAGTACGGCGTCCTTTTCGTGGCTAACCTGTGCCTGCTGCTCGCCGCCCACGCCCTCACTCTGCGCCCGGCAGCAGAATCCGGTCATCGTCCGTCGCCGGCTGAACCGGCAGCCGCTGCCCGCTGACCGGGTCGTAGAGGCCGACGGCGAAACCGGCCGCCGGGCCGTCGCCGGGCAAGCGCCGTTCGTCGGCCACCACTTCGCCCGGAACCCAGCACCACATCGGCACGGCCGCTGGCGGGCCGTCGCTCTGGCCGGTCGTCGCCCCCGCTGCGTCGAGGCGGTGGACGAAGGCGGAGGACTCGGCGTGCGGGAAATCGAGCGCCTGCCAGTAGAGCGTCAGCACGTCGCCGCCGGCCGACGGGGCCACCGTGTAGCCGCGTAGAGCCACGGCGTCGCCCAGGCGGTAGTCGAGGGGCGTCGCGTCGCCGGGCACGCGCCAGACGGGCGGCGGCGTCGCCGGTTCGGCCGCCCGGCCGCCCAGAAAAGCGCCGGTCACGAGCGCCTGCGCCAGATAGGCCACCAGGAGAGCCGGCCCCAGGCCACGCGCCAGACGGCCGCCCGGTCGCGACCCGCCGCCCCCTTCGGCCCACCAGGCCACACCTGCCAGCAAGCCCAGCGGCATCAGGAACAGCCATAGCCGCCCCGTTTCCGCCCGCACCGCCGCCGACAGGTTGAGCAGCAGCACGGCCGCGCCCCAGCCCAGGGCCAGCCCCCGCGCCGGACGGCCGCCCCCACCCAGAGCAATGGCCCCCAGCGCGCCGGCAAAGGGCACAAAGCCCATGAAGACGGCCAGATCGTAGAGGTTGAACAGGAACCAGGCCGGGTAGTTGAGCCGGTACTCGCGGTGGATGGCTTGCCCGACCCGCCACATGGCCAGTCCGTCGATGCCCGCCAGGCGCAACCCGCCCCAGAAGAGCAGCAGCGCCACCACCACCCCGCCGCCCACCCCGGCCAGCCGCCACAGTCGCCGGTCGCGCCGCCCCCACGCGGCCAGGGCCACGGCCGCGGCCACGATCCCCGCCAGCCCGCCGATGGCCAGCGCGGTGAACGTCAGGAAGCTGCCCAGGGCGACCAGCAGCGCCAGAGCGACCGCGGCCGCGCGCCGTCCATCGAGCACGGCCGCCAGCGCCAGCCACACGGCCGTGACAGCCAGCAGGGCATAGGCCACATCGAAGCGCCCACTGAAGACCAGCAGCGCCGGCAGGTAGGCATAGGCCACGGCCGCCGTCCGCGCCGCCGCCGGCGCGAAGAAGCGCCGGCCGATGGCGTAGAGGGGCAGCGCGCCCAGCCCGGCCAGCGCCAGAATGGCTATGCGCAAACTGCCGGCCGCCAGTTGCGCCGGTGATAGCCCCTGCATCTCCGGCGCAAAGCAGTCGTAGCGGCGGAGTTGCCCGCCCACGGCGCCGGCCGCGTCGGGGAAGCGCGCCCACGCCCGCGCCGCCGCCCAGTAAGCCAGCGGCCAGCCCGGCGGCTGGGTGCGCACGTGGATGTCGGCGTAGGTGGGCATGTGGGCGGCGTGCTCGCGGGCGAAGCGCAGCGGATCATCGATGCGCGCGCCCTCCTGCCAGAAGCCGCCCGCACTGAGCACGACGACGCTGAGGGGCTGCGCCCGGTGCTGGGCGGCCACGGCCAACTGCACCGCCGGGGCCAGGACGACGACGCCAGCCAACAGCAGCGCCGTCCGCCGCCGCGACCACGCCCCGCCCCACGCCGCGACGGCCGCCAGCAGCAGCCCCACCACCAGCGCGACAGGCAGCAGCCACAGGCGTGCCCCGAAAGACGGCACGCGCCGCACCCAGACCCAATTGCTACCGCGCAACCAGCCCGGCCAATCGACCAGCAACCCGGCGACATAGAGCGCCGACAGCAGCAGTGCTATAATCGCCAGGATGAGCGCGAGAGAACGGTGGGGGTGATTGTCGCGTGGCCTCATGGCGAATCGATTCTAACACAGCGGCAGCGGACGCGGAACCGGCGATGACGAACCAGCGGCCGGCGGCGGCGACCGGCCGCGCCCAGTGGCCGCGTCTGGCCCTCTGGGCCGCGCTGGCCTTTTTCGCGGCCGTCGTCGTGCGCGCCGCCTGGCTCAGTGACGACGCCTACATCACCTTCCGCGTCGTCGAGAACGCCGTTGCCGGGCGGGGACTGACCTGGAATCCGGCCGAGCGCGTGCAGGTCTACACCCATCCGCTGTGGCTGTTCCTGCTGCTGGCCGGCCGCCTTGTCACCGGCGAGCTGTACTACACGACGCTCTGGCTGTCCGCCGGCCTGTCGCTGGCCGCCGCGGCGCTGATCGCCTACCGGCGGCCGCCCCTTGTCGCCGCGCTGGCCGTGGCCGTCCTGGCGCTGTCGCGGGCTTTCGTCGATTTCTCGACGTCGGGCCTGGAGAACGCCCTCAGCCACCTGCTGCTGGCCGCGTTCCTGGTGGTTTGGCTCGGCCGCCCGCCGCATGGCCCCCGCCGCGACGACTGCCGCCTGTTCGCACTGGCCTTGCTGGCCGGGCTGTTGGCTCTCAACCGCAGCGACGCCCTGCTCCTGGTGCTGCCGGCGCTGCTCTATGCCCTCTGGCGGCGGCGGTCGGCGCGGGCGCTATGGTGGGTGGCGCTGGGCTTTCTGCCGTTGGCGTTGTGGACGGCCTTTGCGCTGTTCTACTACGGCTTCCCCTTCCCCAATACTGCCTATGCGAAATTGGCCACCGGCATCCCCGCCCCCGCGCTGGCCCGGCAGGGGCTGGCCTACCTGGCCAATTCCCTGCGCTGGGACCCGCTGACGCTGGCCACCATCGTCGCCGGCGTCGCCCTCGGCCTGACTTCGCGCCGCGGGGCGGCCGTCGCCGTGGCCGCCGGCGCCGGCCTCTACCTGCTCTACATCGTCCGCATTGGCGGGGACTTCATGAGCGGCCGGTTCCTGACGCTGCCCCTCCTGGCGGCCGTGATGCTCCTTATTGAGGTCGGGCCTGCGGTCTTACCGGCGACCCAGCCTTCTCGCTACACGAAGAATGTCGCCCTCGGCCTGGCGGCGGCCGTGCTCCTCCTGGCTCTCGCGGGCCACCTGCCCGTCTGGCGGGCCGGCAACCCCACCGGCGACGCCGCCCGCCGCGACGGTGACATCGCCGACGAACGCGCTTACTACACGCCCAATACCGGCCTGTTCGCCCGCCGCGTCCCCCACCCCTGGGCCGCGCAGGGCCTTATCCTGCGCGCCGCGGGGCCGGCCGTCGTCGAGCACGGCAACGTCGGCTTCCTGGGCTACTACGCCGGCCCGGCCGTCCACATCATCGACCGCAACGGTCTGACCGACCCGCTGCTGGCCCGGCTGCCCGTGCGCGACCCGGCCAACTGGCGCATCGGCCACTTCCGCCGCAGCGTGCCCGCGGGCTACGCCGACACGCTGCGCAGCGGCATCAACGTCATCGCCGACGCCAACCTGGCCGCCTACTACGAGCCGCTACGGCTGGCGACGCGCGGGCCGCTGTGGGCCCGCGCCCGGCTGGCGGCCGTCTGGCGGCTCAACACGGGCGCTTATGACGCCCTGCTGCCCACAACGTGGCCGTGAGCGCCGGCCGAGCTACTCAGCCGCCGCGCCCGTCAGGGCCAGCGTGCCGAAAACGTAGTCGGCCACTGGCTCCATCGCCGCGAAGCCCTCGTTCCAGGTGATGAAGGCGACGGACACGGCCTTGTCGCCGTCGGCCGCCCACAACTCCTTGACGCTCACGCGCCCCTGCTCGATGGCGTAGCGGACGATCTCGCCCTGCAGGCCGGACGCGGTTGTGAACGGCTCGCGCGAGAGGAATTCGGCGTCGGCCGTGGTGGCCTCGAAGCCGGCCACCACCGCGTCGAGTTCGGCCGCCAGCGAAGGCGTGCCGCCGCCGGCCATCGTCTGCTCGCGCACGAGCATGAACTCCGAGTTGCGGCTGATGAGGCATTTCGGCGCATCCTGGCAGCGACGATCGTCGCCCTCGGCCTCGCTCCATGCGGCCGGGAAATCGACCTCGAAGCGGCCGGACGGCGTGCGATAGCGCCCCATCTGGCCAACGGGGCCGTCGTGGAGGGGCGCGGGCGTCGGCTCGACCGGCGTCAGGCGAAATGCATCGCAGGCCGGCAGGGCCAGCAGGACAATGAGACAGAGACTGAGGATAATTCGTCTAGACGTAGGCTCCATAGGGTGCCATTCTAACCGCCCAACCCGCGAGACGCACCTTCCAATGGGCTGTCCGCGCTGCCCACCTTGGCCAACCCGCGCACCCTCGCGGCCCACATTCTTTTGACCAAACTGGCCACATGCTCTATGGTGGACGCTGGAGGAACGCCTATGACCAAAGCCATCCCCCTGCTCATCAGCCTGTTGTTGCTCGTCGCCTGTGGCGGCGCGCCGAACGTGGAGAACCGGCCCACGCCGATCGCCCCCGCCGGCGGCGAGGGTGGCGGCTCGGCCGACGCGGGCGGCGGTGTGGGGCCGACGGTGGCCCTGCGCCTGTGGGCACCCCACGACGACGCCCGCAACGCCGCCTACCAGGCCCTCATCGTCGCCTACACGGCCGCCAACCCGGATGTGGCCATCCAGTTGAAGACGTTCGACCCGGCCACCTACGCGTCGACCGTTCAGGCAGCCCTGGCCTCCGGCAGCGCGGCCGACATCATCCAGCTACCCGGCGCGGCCTGCCCGCTGGCGGCGACGGGCGGCCTGAGCGAGGTTCCCGCGAGCGTGCTGAGTCTGGCCGATGCCACCGGGCGGATCTTCCCGGCGGCTCTGGCGGGCGGCGTCTGCGGCGACCGGCTCTACAGCGTGCCCCAGACCGTGGCGCTGCCGGGCGCGGCCGCTTTGGTCGACCGGGCCGCGGCCGAGGCCACCGGCCTGACCGACATCGCCGCCGGCTGGGCCACATGGGACGAATTGTTGGCCGATGCCCGCGCCCTGGCCGTCGCCCCAGACGGGATCATGACCCGCGCGGGCTTCCACTTCATCGACTCCGAAGCGCTGCCGGCGCTGTTCTACGGGCTGGTCCTGCAAAACGGCGGCCAACCCACGGCCGCCGGCGTTGCGCCGGTCAACACGCCCCAGGGCGCGGCTGCGCTGGCGCTGCTGAAGCGCTTCGTGGACGAAGGGGCCAGCGACCCGCAACGTTTCAACGGCGCCGTCGACCCGATCGCCAGGTCGATGCTGGAGGGGCGCAGCGCCATGGGCGTCGTGCCGCCGGCCGTGGTGGGGCAATGGAACGCCGCCCACCCCGACGCGCCCGCGCTCTACCTGCCGCTGCCAGCGGGCGGCGCGCCGGCATTGGCTGCGCCCGGCTGGGCGCTGGCCGTCAGCAACACCGCGGCCGCGCCGGACGTGGCCTGGGACTTCGTGCGCTTTGTCGCCCTGGAGCCGGCCAACGCCGGGCAATGGAGTCTCGCCGCGAGTGGGTTGCCGGCGTTGCGGGCCAACGGCGAGGGCGAGGGCGCTGCCCAACTGGCCGCCGCGCAACCGGCGCTCGCGCCGCTGTTGCCGCGGCTGCCCTCGGCCAGCGTCGTGCTGGCCGCCGGCCGCGACGGCCTCTGGGGCGAGGCGGTCTACCCGCGCCTGCTGGCCTATCTGCAAGGCGCGGCCACGGCCGAGGCCACGCTGGCGGGCATTGACGCCGCTATCGGCGCGCCCTCGCCCTAAGGGGCGAACGTGCCTCGGCCGTGGCCGAGAGGGGCAAGCATCGCGCTTGCCGCCGGTGATTACCGGATCGGGTCGATGAAGCGCGGCACTGTGCCGTTGATCGGCATCTGCGGGGCCGCGACCGCCGCCGCGGCCGGCAAACCTAGCTGCTGGGCCGCCGCGCCGATGGCCTCATAGGCCAGGCGGGCGTGGGTCGCCGCGTCCAGATAGTTCCACTGCTTGAAGGCCCGCTCCGCCATCTGCGCCTGTTCGCGTCCCGCGGCCACCTGGTCGCGCACCGCGCCATGTCCGGGCTGGGCCAGGATGCCCGCCAGCAGTTCGTTGCATCGGTTCAGGTAACCGGCGAACTCCCAGCGATACATGTTGTCCTCGTCGAACCGGCCGAACTGCCAGCCCACGTCGATGTAGGACATCATCGAGCCGACTTCATCGCCCAGGTTGGCGAAGTAGAAGTCGCCGGAGGCGTCATAGTCCACGCCCGTGGCCGGGTCGTAGCCGTCGTGCGGGTGCGACAGGCCAAAGTGGTGGCCCAACTCGTGGATGGTCGTCGTCGTGAAGCCGTAACCCGCGGCGCGGATTTCCGGGCCGTCGAACATGAAGACGTAGCTCTGCGTGCCGTCACGCCAATTGTCGTCGGCAAAGCCCAGGGGCACGCCGCCCATGTTCTTCAGCGCGCCGTTGAAGCCAAAGACGGTGGCCACGTAGTCCTCCGGGCCATAGGCGGGCACGAAGTCGTCCAGGTGTTCGTCGAAGAAACAGTAGTACTCGGCGAAGGGCGTGCCGTAGTCAGTCCAACAGTCCGGCTGCTGGCTGAGGCCCCCGCCGATGCGCACGGCGCGGCGCACACCCGGAGGGGCCGGCCGCCGGTTCTGATCGACAACGATCTCCCAATCGTAGTAGGGTTGGAAGCGCTCGTACTCGGCCTGGATGTAGTCGCCGTCAATCCAGTTGATGCCCTGGCTCTTGCGGTGCAACTCGAAGATCTCGATGTCGGCCACGCGCTTGCCGTCGGGGCCGGGGGCGGCCACCATGGGGTCATAGAGCGGCGAGGCGGTGAAGAGCAGATTGATGGCCACATAGCGCGCCACCAGACCCAGGTCGGTCGATAGCGCGGCCGGGTCACGATAGCCACCGGCGGCGTATTCCCAGATAACGGGGACGCGGTAGTCGGCCACACCGTCGCCGTCCACGTCGTCGTGGTCCACGTCGTAGTTGCCGGTCCAGGAGTCGGGGCCGGCCGAGAGGTCATAGAACCAGGTGCGGCCGTGGCTGCCGCCCCAGGCAACCATCTTGCGCGAAGCGCGCTGCAAGCCGAAGTTGTAGCCCGTGTCGGGGTCGGGGCTATCGGTCTTGGTGTAGACGTGGAACTGGAAGTCGGGCCGGTCGTACCAGTTGATGTAGTAGATCGTATAGCTGCGGTCGGGGTTGATGCCCAACTGCTGTTGCCCGGCGGTCATCAGCCACTGCTCGGCCGACGGGGCGTCGATGTAGCCGACATTGCCAGTGACGTCCAGCACGTTGCCGGCGTTGTTGTTGTAGAGCTGTTGGAAGACCGTCGGCGCGCCCGGCGTGGCGATGGCGGCCAGATAATCGAAGAAGCTATCCTCGAAGGCCTGGTCGGTGAAGATAGACTTGTACTCGAAGTTGAAACGCAGCCCCATGTTGCGACTAGGCAGGCCGTAGAACAACGGATAGCGCACCTCGGGGACATAGCTCGCCGGCAACTGCTCGCGCACGTCGGCCACGGCGATGTCGTCGCGGTCGAAGCCGACGAAAACGATGTTGACCGGAATCGTCTGCCGATAAACGACGGTCTCGCCCGGCCTGAGGCCGGCGATATCCTCGTCCTGGGCCAGGCCGGCCGGAGCGGCCAGCAGGAACAACACAACCACCATCAGCGCCAGCCCCGCCAGCCGCGCCCAGGGTGTCACGCGAATAGAACGGTTCATCGTCACTGTACCTCCTCAAACGTGAATTTGTTTACCCTACGGCTCCGTACCCAAATGGGCGGCTCGGGGCGCTGGGGGACAACGTGGCCGAGTCCGGCTGTTCTTATCTTCTGCTCAGCATAGCATAATCGTTCGGGGGAGAATGTCAATTTTCTGGGGTTGGCAACCAGCCGCCCCGCGGCCGCGTTTGCCCGCCACCGGCGCGGCGAAAAGGGCCGCCGGCGTGCTATACTATCCGTGGGCAATTGCCCATCCAGTCTGGCCTATGAACCCTGTGACCAACATCCATCTCGTTCTCGTTGTCGATGACAACGACTTCAACCGCGACGGCGTGGTGCTCTATCTGCACAGCCTCGGCCTGGCGACAGTGGAGGCGGCAGACATGGCGTCGGCGCTGGCCGTCGCCGCGGCCGACCGGCCAGACGCGGCCGTCGTCGATATCGTCATCCCGACAGCGCCCGGCGAACCGGCCGACATCAGCCGCAGCGTCGGCGTCCAGCTGGCCCGCCGTCTGAAGACACTCGACCCGTCGATGGGCGTCGTCATCTTCTCGGCCTACGAAGATCGCGGCAGCGAAATCTGGGACATCATTCGCGAGGGCGAGCGCGGCCTGGCCTACGTGCTCAAAGGGTCGCGGCCGGAGCGGCTGCGCCAGGCGCTGGAGGACACGCGCGCGGGCCGTATCATCCTGGACGGCGATGCCGCCGCGGGCAAGCCCCAGCTGGTGCGCGAGTTGCGCGCCCGCCTTTCGCCCGCCGAGCGCTTCTGGGTCGAGCGCGCCGTGCGCCTGATGCCGACGCTGTCGCCGCGCGAAGATGATGTCGCCCGATGGCTGACCGCGTCACACAACAACCAGGGGCTGGTCGAGGCGCTGGGGATCAGCGCCAAGACGGTCGAACACCACATCAGCGCCCTCTACGAAAAGTTGGGTCTGGCCCAGGTGGACACGGCCGCGCCGACACTGCGCAAGGCGGCGTTACTGACCAAGGCGTATGCGCTTTACGACTTGACGCGCGCGGAGTGACGCCAGCAGGGCAGCGGGCGACGCACGGCGGGCCAGGCGGGCCGCCGTGCGTCGCCCGCCGTGGGCGCGGCCGCCGGCGGGCCTACCGCGCCGGCCCCAGCAGCCGCGGCATCGCTTGCGCCGCCCCGCGCGGCAGGGGCAACGCCGCGCGGCTCATTGTCCACGTGAACGGTACGGGCCTCTCGTCCAGGCGTACCGCGCCCGAGCCGCTGAAAGCCACATCATCGACGAACAGGTTGCTGTTGATGCTGTCGTCCGTCTCGACGCGGATCTGCAAGGCCACATCCTGGCCGGCATAGGCGCTCAGATCGACGGCGTGGAAAGCCCAGCCGGACGTGCTGGTGTTCGCGCAGAGGTCGTACTGGTCGACCACCGTGTCGTTGACGATGACGCCGCCGAAGTCATAGCCGCAGTAATCATCTGAGCCGATAGCGTGATAATACGTCAGGAACGGCCGGCCGGCGGGCACGGTGACGGTCTGCTCGACATAGGAGATCTCGTCGTATTCGCCGCCCAGCCAGGCCGACCAGCTGCCGCTGTGGGTGGGCAGGCCATCCACGTCGCCGTTGCTCAGGATGATCGGCCAGCCGTGGGACGACACCTCGGCCCAGTTCACCGGCCCAGATTCGAAGTTGCCGTTGAGGAGGGGGAGGGCAGGGCGGATGTAGGGGATGTGGGCGGTGATGGGGAGGAAGATGGTGGTCGATGTTGGCAGGGGACCGTCGTCATTCAGCTCTCGACAGTCATCAAGGGAGCCATTACTGCCACGATCGGTGCATACCTCGACCGAATCGTTGCCAAGAGTGTCCAACTTTACAACGTGGCTATCCCCAGAGGTAATAGGAATGCCACGGTGGACGAACACGCTCGAACCTGTGCTTGAGACTTCGGTCAATTCTAAGTTGTACTGTCCACTCCCCGCTTCACTATAGTTGACGACGACTTGACGCAATGCCTCGTTTTGCTGCAAGGCGACGCGCTGACCGGGACCGACCTCGACATCCGCAATTCGGTACTGCTCATTTTCGCTCGGGCCACCTGTCAGAAGGAGAGCAACGTCCTGCAATTGCGTCGCCGTAAAGGTTATCCTCGTCCCGTCGCCGGCAACCGCCAAGGTCTCGGCTGATCCGCTGGCAAGTGTCATATTCTCAACCGCCATTGCAAAACCGGGCCCAAAGATCGACACCTCTCCGCCAATAGTTGCTCGTGCGCTGGTGCTGCGAATGTCAATAGAATAGTTACCACTCGTGGGCAGGCTATACATAGGCTCTGATGAAATACCCAACCCGCCGATCGTGGGCCACGCCAACGCGCCGGGAATCTCATTGACCGACTGTGAGCCGACGTAGCCGATGCGGCGGCCATCGTCATCGGTGATCAGGAGCGAACTCGTATCTGTGCCCATGACAGATAGCGTGTCAACGGCCGCGCGGGAGCCGGAAGTGCCGCACCACGGACACTCAGGTGATTGCAGGTACAGGTCTAGAGGCGGCGCACCAATGCGCAGATTGCTGGCGCTGCCCGTCCATGTCCCTACAGTATCGGCCAAATTCGTACTGAAGGTGTTAGCCATAGTATCAATTTCAATGTGGCGATTCTCATCGTCTTGCGAATTGTTATCATAGACTTTGATCCACCACTTCCCATTTCCCTTATATTCCAGAGCATATGGCAACACCGAGTGCCCCTGTTTGCCGTCTGGAGACAGGAGAAGCAGGTTTGGCAACTCCGTACCGCCGTAGGTCATTGACTGGTAGACGCTCTGCAAAACATAGTTGGGTGTAGAAACCCACTGTCCCGCGCTAATGTTAGGCGCAAACTGCAGAACGTGATGCCAAGTCAGATTGTTGCGCGCATTACCCTTTTCCAGGGCGTGGACTGTCTGCGCCCCAGATTGGAATGTGGAAGGTTCGTCAATTCCTGTGAAAAACCGCAGCGCGGAGACAGTCATGCCAAGGCAGCGGCCGCCCACAAGTTTCGTTTGGACATTGGCATGCCACAATATGGCAGCCGGCTTCAGGAAGCACACGGGGCCAAGCGAGTACGCGCATGTAGCCTCCTCCCCAAACATCAGCACCATATCCGCCTGCGTATAATCGGACATACCTAATAAACCGAAGTTCTCAAAGCTGTAGCCGTCTTCGTCAACTATGAAATCGATTGCTATAGGTTCGATATCGATGGTGACGGTCACCGGAGCTACATTCACAGCAGAGCTGACAGCGTAGTTCGTGGCCACCGCGCTGACGCTGTTAGCATAGATGCCGGGCACATTGGTCACGGCAACGCCAAAGTGCAAGGTCGCCGTTCCCCCACCCGGAACAACGAACGCGCCGTTCCAAGTTAGGTCGCGACCACTGACGGCAGGGTTAGCCACAGTCAAACCGCTAGTTGAGTTAGGCTTGTAGACAAACCCCGTAGGCAGGGTGTCCTTAATCGACGTGACCGTCACGGGTGACGCATTTGGATTGTTGATGATGACGGAATACCCGTTCTCCGCACCCGGAGTCGAGGTCGCCGCGTCGGCCGTCTTCTGCAAGGTCAATGGCAGCGAGCCAAGCGGCGAGAAGGCCGTCATGTGTGACCAGGTCACTTGCCCGCCGGCTGGCAGCGACTGGCTCCAGCTCAACCCTGCCCCGTTGTCGATATTGTCCGCGCAGCGGCAGGTGTTGGGGAACACCTGCTTGCTGCCGATCCACGACCACACCTCGGAATAGCGGGCTTCGTAATAACGACTGCCACCCGTCAAGGGCACATATTGCAGAATGCGCCCCTCCGGGTTATTGTTGGGCGTCTTGGTGCATGCCACGGCCCCCACGCCCGGCGTGACCATGCCGTAGCCAAAGTCACTCGCTCCCAGGTAGCAGTCGCCGGCACGATAGAGAACGATGCTATGAGCCGCGCCGCTGCTATTGGAAACCTGCACATCGGTGCGATAGGCTTCCAGACCAACCTGATAGGTATCGGTCTGGATAATGCGTAGGCCGGTGTTGCCGGCGGCGACAACGGTCGTGACCCGATAGGGATCGGCCGCCGTACCCGCGCCCTGCACCGCCGTCTGACTAACTGTGGTGAAGGACGTATAGCTGCCCAGGTTCCCGGTTGCCGTGCGGCCGTGCTCAGCAAAACGCGGCGCATACAGCGCGCCATCCACCACGAGGAATGTTCCCGCGTCGCCAGGGATGGTAGATGGCGGGTAGAACTCATAGGTTGTGCCATCCAGCGCATGGGCGACCTGGGCGCTCGCCTCGACGCCGGCAAAGATATGGGTCAACGGCCCGGCCGAGCTGATGTCGGCATAGGTCACGGTGCTCTTGGCCCGTCCATCCGGGCAAGCCGGTGCGCCCGTGCCCGGCTTCTCGTTGAACACACAGCCCGCCGGCACGTCGCCGGACTGTGACCGCGCCGGCGCCGGCAACAGCAGCACGAACGTCAGCAAGACGAAAACAAACGCAAAGACGTGAATGGGACGTGATCTTGGCATAATGTTCCTCCCGACTGATTGGCGATGCAAGCACAAGGGGCTAAGGCTCCTACCACACAGTGTAGGCTGCCGATCGCCCCGGCGTCTAGTGACAAATGTCATAAGTTCAACCAGCCACCTCCCTCCCCGTTCCTAATCCCCCCCTAACCCCCCCATTACACATTTTTTACCATTCTCCGGCACACTATCCTCTGTACCCGCGTGGACGGGAAGGAGCAAGGGGCCGGCCGGATGTAATGGTAGGAGCGCCGGCCCTCCCCCTCCCGCACGGGCAGAGCAAGAAAAACCATCACGACGCGGCCGCGTTCATCGCCCGGCCGGCGCCAGCAACGAATAGCGCGACAGACCCTGTCGGGCGTTTTTGGAGGTATCATGCAACGTCGTTTTTCGATGATCCTGGTGCTGATGGCCCTCGTGGCCGTCCTGCTGACCGGCTGCGGCACGGTGACCCAGACCGTTGGCCAGAACATTCTCGATCAGGTCGCCCAGGCCCTGCCGACCACGGCCCCTTCGGCCCAGGCCCCGGCGACTTCGGACGCCCAACTACAGACCACGGGCCAGACCAACCCCACGGCCACCGCCGCGCCGGCCGAAGACCTGTCCCTCGACGCCGCCGACCAGGCGCAGGTGGTCGCTCCCGTCCCCGTCGCCCCGACGACGCAGGAGCAGATCTACGTCGAGCTGTACAAGCGCGTCAACCCGGCCGTCGTCAGCGTCTACATGACCAGCGGCAGCGGCTCCGGCTTCGTCATTGACCCCGACGGCTACATCGTCACCAACAACCATGTCATCGCCGAAGGCGGCCCCATCACCGTCTACTTCCCCAACGGCGAAGTCAAGGACGCCACCCTCGTCGGCACGGACACGCAGGGCGACATCGCCTTGCTGAAGGTCGATGCCGCCCCCGGCGAGTTGACCGCCGTGCCGCTGGGCGACAGCGACGCCCTTGAAGTCGGCCAGCTGGTCGTCGCCATCGGCAGTCCGTTTGGCCTGGAAAACACCATGACCACGGGCATCGTCTCCGCCCTCAGCCGCTCCATGCCGTCCGACCAGATGGGTCTCGGCCCGAATTATCAGGTTCCTAACGTCATCCAGACCGACGCGGCCATCAACCCCGGCAACTCCGGCGGGCCGCTGTTCAACCTGGCCGGTGAGGTCGTCGGCGTCAACACGGCCATCGAATCGCCCGTGCGCGCCAACTCCGGCGTCGGCTTCGCCGTGCCGGCCAACGTCGTCAAGGTCATCATCGCCCAGCTGCGCGAGGGCGGCGCGGTGAAGTATCCGTGGCTGGGCATCGCCGGCGGCACGCTGACGGCTGAGATGGCCCAGCAGATGGGCCTGGCCCGTACCACGCGCGGCGTGATCGTCAGCGAAGTGACGCCGGCCGGCCCGGCGGCCGCCGCCGGCCTGCAAGGCGGCGACGCCACCACGGGTCTGGGTGGCGACATCATCATCGGCATCAACGACCTGACCGTGACTGAGTTCGATGACCTGCTGGGCTACATCGTCCAGGAGACCACCGTCGGCCAGACCGTGACCCTGACCGTCCTGCGCGACGGCCAGCAGGTGACCCTCCCGATCACCCTGGGCGAACGCCCGGCGGCCGTGGAGCAGCCCCAGTTGCCGCAGCAATTCCCGCAGCCGTAAGCAAAGCTGTTTCGTGTCCGGCCCCTCGACCCCAGGGGCCGGGTTTTCCTCCTCCCAAGCCAAAAGCCCACCGCGCCATTCGCAGTGGGCTTTTGGCTTGCCAAGCACGGCACAGGTACTTTCTGCCCATTGGCGCGCGGGCCGGAACGGGTTACCGTTGTGTCTGCGGGCCAACCGGTCGCTCAGCGCGGCCGGAGGAGGTAGACTCAATGTTCGCCAAACGCTTTGCTCCCCTTGCCGTCACCCTGTGCCTGGCCCTGGCGCTCGTCGCCGCCTGCTCGACCGAGACGCGCCAGTCCATCGCCACGCGCGTGCTGCCCAGCATGGGCACGGCCGCGGCCGAAAGCGGCATCGCCCTGCGCACCGTCGCCGTCGAAGCCGCCCAGACCAACGCCCCCATCGCCCGCACGGCCGTGTCCGAGGCCGTGCGCACCGGCCGGCCCATCGCCGGCACGCTGGCCGCCGACTCGATCATCCTGGCCAGCACGATGGGCGCGGAGATCATCACCACCGGCCGGCCGCTGGCGAGTACCGTTATCGACCGCGGCGTCCGCGCGGTGGAGACGCGCCGCGCGGTTGAGCCAGCCTACCAGTGTCCCCAGGTCATCTATAGCGTCGATACCGACCTGAACAGCATCGCCGACATCAGCCCGGAGCAACTCGACGCCGCCATCGCCGCCACTGTGCCCGGCAACCCATTGGTGGGGTTGGGCAGCGCCTTCGTTCGCGCCGCCCGCGAGAATGGGTTGAACACCTATTACGTCGCCGCCCATGCGGCCTATGATTCCACCTGGGGGACAAATGCCGTGGCCACGCGCAAGAACAACCTCTTCGGCTATGGCGTCACCCCCACCTGCCCCTACGATTGCGCCGTGCCCTTCTCTAGCCAGGCCGAGTCGATCGACTTTGTGACCAAGCTGGTTAAGGCCGATTACCTGACGCCCGGCGGCCGCTTCTACACCACCGGCACGCTGGCCGGCATGCAGCCGATCTACTCCGGCAACCCCAGTTGGGCCGAGGGCGTGGCCGAAGTCATGGTCTTACTGCGACAGAACACGCCCTGTCCATAAAAAAAGGACGCGGATGACACGGCGGGGGCCGGATTGACGCGGCCAGGAGACCCCAGGGCTTCCTTACCCGCGTCAATCCGCCGCAGCCACGGCGCTCCGCGTCCTATTCCCTCGAGCGGCTAGTTGGTCGGCCGCACCTCCACCATCATCACGCCCGTGTTGCGGTTCTCGCTCTTCACGGTGATGCGCGTGTTGGTGTCCGGGTTCATGACGCCGGCATACGGCGTCTCCGGGTTCCAGTACTGCTTATTGTCGTTGAAGACAGCCACGCCCGGCCGGCTCTTCAGCCGCCACGGCACGCTGTTTTGGTGCAGCATGATGGCGTCGGTGCGCTGCCGGCCGAAGGTCGAATCGTACGACTGGACACGCGGCCGCCACGGGTTGCCGTCGGGCCGCCACAGCGTCTGGGGGTGCGAGTCAATGGGCAGGATAAGCCCCTCGCCCGGATGCTGGCTGGTGTTGTTGTTCGATTGCGAACCGTCCCAGTAGCTGATGAGCAGGCCGTCCTGATAGGGGAAATGGTCAACCCAATCCTGTAGCAGCGGGTTGTCCAGGTAGCCGAAGTAGTACGGGCCGTTGCGCAGATTCTCGTCGTAGCCCCAGTACGTCCGCCATTCGGCCACGTAGGCGTTGAAGTAGGCGGAGCTTTCCTCGCCCGTGGTGATCCGGAAGCCGCCGATCTCCGGATCGTACGTCCAGCCCATGTCGCTTTCGGCTCCGTCCACCGGCGAACCGGTGACGGCGATCTCATCGACCATGAAGCCTGTTTCCACGGCGGCGACGTCGGTCCAGTAGAGGAAGCCCAGCAGCGTCGGGCCGGTGTAGGCCGACAGATCGGCCGTCAACGTCACCCAGTTGCCGCCCGACGACCCGGTGATGCCGTTGCCGAAGTTCTGGCCGTTGGGATCGGTGTTGGTGGAGAGGTTGGTCGCCACATAATCCCATGTGGCCCCACCGTCGTTGGAGGCGACGACGTAGGCATAGTCCCAGTCCTCTTCGATCTCATAGCGCACCTGAGCCGTCAGCATGGCGTGGGCCGGCAGATCGAACTCGCGGTACATCAGGTTGTTCAGGTCATTGCCGTTGCCGCTAAAATAGAAGTGTTCCCCCGCATAGGGATCGCCCAGGTCTATGGTGACCTCCTTGTCGGGCAGGAGCACGAAGAGGCCCTGGGCGTGGTCGGTCTGCGTCTCGGCCGGGCCGAGGCGATGGACCGAGCGCGAGCCGGCCGCGGCCACCTCATAGTCGAGCCAGCCTAGCTGGAACTTCTCCCAGTTGCCCATGTGGCCCGGCTCATTGCCAATCGTCTGCCTGCCGTCATCGAGCCACGAGCCGCTGGACATGAGTGTCCAGAAGCCGGTGGAGTTCTCGCCGCCGGCGGTATCGTACAGGTCGGGCAAGCCCAGGTCGTGGCCGAACTCATGGGAAAAGACGCCAACGCCGCCGTTTTCCGGCTCGATGGTGTAGTCACCGATCCAATAGTCGGAATTGCCAATGCGAATGCCGCCGGACGGATTGAACGACGGGCCATCACTGCCGATGTTGTTGTAGTAGGCATACCAGCGGTGGCTCCAGATCGCGTCCTCGCCCAGCACGCCACCGCCCGCCTCCTCGCCTTCGCCCGAGTGGACGGACTGGAAGTGATCGATGTAGCCATCTGGCTCATCGAAGTTGCCGTCGCCGTCGTAGTCGTAGCGATCCCAGACATCGAACTGGCTGAGGTAAGCATTGATCTGGGCCGTGGTCATGCCGGCGCCGCGCTGGTTGTTAAACCAGGCCGTGGCCGAGTTGCGCAGGAACAGCCAGACATCTGCGCCACAATCGCCGCCGCCGCACCGGTTACTGCCGTAGCGCCTGGCGTTCCAACGCACCTTAACCCAGTTGGTCACGTCGCCATCGACTGTGTAGGCACCCGACGACTGCTCCAGATAGTAGTTGTGCACGGAGTTGGTGCCGGGCGCATCACCAAAGAGCAGGTTTTGGTAGTAGGCGTGGTTAAAGTTGGGCACCCAGACGGTGGTGTTGTTGCGACTGCGGTCAGGCTCGGCAATCTGGTTGTGCCGCGGCCCGAGCATGCCGCCGAAAGAGGGGTGAACGTCGTTCCCAAACTCCGACAGGATGGTGAAGATGTGATCGACATTCTCAAGTTCCAATTGGACGTACTGGCCGGGGCCAAGTTGTTGGACCGCGCCCGCGCCCACCCCCTGCAGCCGCTGCTGCAAGGCTACTTGCCGCAGAGCGCGCTGCTGCTTGCCCAGAGGATGCATCAGGTCATCTTGTCTGCCCACGCTATAGGGCAGATTCTCGACTGGCTCCGGGTCGTCTTGCTGCGCCGGCGCGCCCAGGGCCACGGCCGACAAGCTCAGCAGGAGCACCAGCGTCAACAGGAAAACGGTAAGAAACTTACGTTGCATGGAACGTTTCCTCGACTCTATTCATGCCCATGTACGCCATTGATCAGGAGCAATTCCTGAGCTTCCCCACCCCCTGTCATTGCCACTCAGTGAATGGTGTGTTGCCGTCTGGCTATAGGCACGACCTCCTGTGTACGCGGCTTGCGACTCGTGAGTGATTCAGTTGTGATTGGCAGACGCTCCCTCGCGGCCGGGCGCGCTGCCCCACTGCGGCGCGCGCCGGGCCTCCGAGAGAGTAACTAGTGTAAGGACTTGTACGAGACTTGGCTATAGAGGAAAATACGCGACGATGCCAGTAGAATGACGGGAATGGCGGCCCGTCTTAATTAGCTTCTAGCCATTGATGATCTCGCCGCCGTTGACGTGGATGACCTGGCCGGTGACATAGGACGAATCCGCCTCCGAGGCCAGATAGACGTAGGCCGGGGCGACCTCCTCCGGCTGGCCGGCGCGGCCGAGCGGCACGTCCGCGCCGAATGTATCGACCTTGTCTTCGTCAAACGTGCTGGGGATGAGCGGCGTCCAGATGGGGCCGGGGGCCACGCCGTTGACGCGAATGCCCGTCTTGCGCTGCGCCAGCTGGATCGACAGCGAGCGCGTGAAGACGGTGATGGCCCCCTTCGTGGCGCTGTAGTCGAGCAGATGCGGGCTGCCGCGATAGGCGGTCACCGAGGTGGTGTTGATGATGGCGTCGCCCTGCCCCAGGTGAGGCAGAGCCGCCTGAGCCATGTAGAAGTAGCCGAAGATGTTGGTGCGGAAAGTGCGCTCCAGTTGCAACGGGGTAATGTCTTCCAACTTCTCCTGCGGGTGCTGTTCACCGGCGTTGTTGACCAGAATGTTCAGCCCGCCCAGCTCCTGCACCGTCCGCTCGACCGCCTGGTAACAGAAGTTGACATCGCCCACGTCGCCGGCGATCAGCAGGCAGCGCGTGCCTTCGGCGCGAACCAGCGCCTCGGTCTTGGTGGCATCGGTGTGCTCGTTCAGGTAGACGATGGCCACGTCGGCCCCTTCGCGGGCGAAGAGCACGGCCACGGCCCGGCCGATGCCGCTGTCGCCGCCGGTGATGAGCGCGACCTTGCCTTTCAGCTTGCCGCTGCCCTTGTACTCCGGGGCGTGATACTCCGGCCGCGGCGACATTTGCGACTCGCGGCCGGGTCGAATCACTTGTGTCTGGGGGGGAATCTCTTCTGGGGTTGGTTTCTTATCGTTCATAGCCCCACAATAAGGGCTGTGCGTTAGATCAAAGTAAAAGCCTATCCGCGCCAGGTCACGCTCAGCTAAACCGCTTACTCGCCGGCCGTGCCGCAAGTGCCTTCGTAGTAAGCCGTGGCCTCACACTCGCTGCCGTCGGGCAGCGTGCACAAGCCCATCTCCTGACCAGTGGCATCAGTCCCCGTGCTGATGTAGCTGCCGCCGGTGATGGCGCAGAAACGGCCGCCCTGGGTCACATAGCCGGTCACCTTCCGGCCGCCGACGGGGCAGTCGCCGCGCAGCAGCGCCCATTCCTCGCATTGCCGGTTGTCGTCAAAATAGCACACGCCGAACTCAGCGCCGTCTGGCCGGGCCTCGACCCGCAACAGGCCGCCCACCTGGGCGCAGTTGACCGAGGCCGGGTTGGCGATGGCCACCGTCGGCGCGGCCGGGCTGGGCGCGGCCGTGATGGTTGCTGTCGGTTCGGCCACGGAACCGTTGGCGGCCGTGCAGGCCGCCAGCAAGACAAGCAACGTCAGCAGCAGCAACACGCGTTTCAGCACTGGGTCACCCTAAGGAAGCCAGGGCAATGGCCACGGCCAGCGCCAGCGCGATGAGCAGTAGCACAGGGTAGACCGGGTTAGACAGGCCGGCCTTCAGCGTGCCGCCCAGGCCCGCGTCGTCTGGCTGGCCTATCTCCTTGAGCGCCTTGCGCAACCGGGCCACGCTCGGCTCCACCAGCACCTGGCCGCCGGGCAGCACCACCGTGGGCACGCTCTCGAAGCCGCCGGCCAGAGCGCGCAACTGCGCCGCCGCTTCCGCGCTCTGGCGAATGTCTATAAAGGTATAGGCCACACCGGCCTCGTCCAGATACGCCCGCACCGGCGGAACCATCGGACAGCCGGGGCGGCCGTAAACCAGCAGTTGGTTGGTCTGATCTTCAGTCTGGTCGTGAGTCATCATGTTCCTAACGTTGTTCTCGACGTTGTTCTCGTCCACGGGCGGCCGCATAACCACCTTTCAGCCGCCAGTCATGAGACCATCATAGCACACTCTCGGCGGCAAGGCCGCCCGGGTCACGCGCTCATGCCTCCACTTCCCACACTTCGATGTGTTCCGCCATCTCGCCCACTTCCAGCCGCGTCAGCGGCCCCAGCGTCTCCAGCTCCAGATGACGGTCGTCGGTGTAGACCTCCGCGTTGCAGCCGAAGTCCACATGCGGCCGCCCCGGCTGCGGCGTCCAGCGCTTACGGAAGGTGACGCCTTCGTACAGGTAGGCCATCCAGCCCGCTCGGTTGAGGTAACCGATCTTGAACGGCTGGGCCATCGGCTGCGCGCTCACCTCGATGGTCGTTTCGCCCAGGCGCAGGCGCGGGTCGTCCCAACGGCTATAGGGCCACAGGGCGACCATGCGGTCGGGCAGCAATGCCTCCGGGTCGATCGACGGCGACATCGGCAGCGTGGCCGTGCCGCCGATCTTCATCTGGGTGATGGCCCACACGGCCAGCTCGATGGGCCACAGGCCCAGATTCGTCAAGCGGTGGGTCAGCGTGACGCGCGGCGCATCGGCCGCCAGGCGCAGGCGAAGCTCCTTGTGGATGCCCGAATACGCCTCCGTATAACGCAGACACACCCCGTCGCCCTCGGGCGAGGGCAGCAGCGGCTCCACCGTCAGGCCGCCATCGTCGGGGATGTAGGTGCGGGCCCGCGTCTCCGGCGCGTGCCACAGCCGGTGGCCGCCCCACACGTGGAACGGCCCATACGGCGATTGCAGCTGTGAGCGCGGCGTCTCGGCGAACAGATTCTGCCCCAGCTCGCGCGGAATGAGCCGCACGATGCGCGGCCCGGAGTGGATCAGGTAGTCCAGGGCCAGGTAGTCATTCTCAAGGCGGGCAGTGGGCAGGCCATAAAAATCCTTCATAGGTAATTATCCTCCGACCGCATTATAACCCCTCTACTCCCCGGCCGCAGACCATCATGGCCATGCTCATACCCTTCAAAGGATGGCCGCTCCGCGCCGGATGGCACGGGAAGCGCGCCCGGCGGAGGATCTGGATTCCCGCTGGCCCGGCTACAGGGTCACTTTCCGGCCGGTTTCGGCCGACCGGGCCGCGGCATCCAGCACCTGCATTTCGGCCAGGCCATCGACGAAGTTCGGCCGGATGCCGTCGCCCGTCTCGATGGCGCGCATGAAGTCCACCACGGCGTGGTGGAACGTGTGCTCATAGCCGATGGTGTGCCCCGGCGGCCACCAGTTGGCAATGTAATCATGCTGCCCGGCCTCCGTGGCCAGCACCGTGCGGAAGCCCTGGGCATAGGCCGGGTCATTACGGCTGTAGAGTTGCAGCTCGTTCAGGCGCTCCAGATTGAAGGCCAGGCTGCCCTCGCTACCATAGACCTCGAAGGTGTTGTAGTTCTTGCGGCCGGGGGCGAAGCGCGACATCTCGAACGACCCCAACGCGCCGTTGGCGAACTCGGCCACGAAGAACGAGGCGTCATCGACGCTGACCGCGCCCGTGCCCGTCGCCGCGCCGGAACCGGCGGTGAACGTCGCCGCGTCCGCGCCCGGCAGCGGCCGCTCGGTGATGAAGTTGGCCATCAGGCCGGTCACGGCGACGATCTCGCCGACCAGGTAGCGGGCCAAATCGACGCTGTGGGAGCCGAGGTCGCCGTGCGCGCCATAGCCGGCCGTCTCCGCGCGCAGATGCCAGGTCAGCGGGAAGGCGGGATCGACGATCCAATCCTGCAGGTAGGCGCTGCGCCAGTGGAAGAGGCGGCCGAGAAAGCCCTCGACGATGAGACGCCTGGCCAGGCGCACGGCCGGGGCGCGGCGATAGTTATGATTGACATAATGCACCACGCCGGCCCGCGCCACGGCCGCGACCATCTCTTCGGCCTGCGTCGTGGACAGGGCGAACGGCTTCTCCAGAAAGATGTGCTTGCCGGCCTCGGCCGCGGCCACGGCCATGTCATGGTGGAGATAGGGCGGCGTGCTGATGTCGACGATGTCGATGTCCGGCCGGCTGACGACGGCGCGCCAGTCGGTGGACGCCTCGACCCAGCCCCACGTGTCGGCCAATCGCTGCGTGCCGGCCATGTCCGTGCCCACGGCCACCGCCAGCACCGGCCGGATGCCCATGTCGAAGAAACGCGGCGCGTTGGCCCAGGCGTTGCTGTGGGCCTTGCCCATGAATTTGGTGCCGATGAGGGCGACATTCATCGTTCGCATGGCGGCTTCCTCCAGGCGCGCCGGCGCAGGCCTGTTGTGGGCTGCGGTCAGCCGGTGATTGGCGGACAGGGTAGTGTAGTGGGTGGGGGTTGTCAAGAGAAACGGCGCCAAAGATAGATAGGTGTGGTTGCTCGCCCAGGGTTTGCTTATAATGGCCTTGGTGTTTGCTCCAAATGATCCCAGCGAAGAACAAGCCTGTAAGGCAATACCGGTACGGCGCGACAAGCTGAACACGTTCGGCGTGTTGCCCTATGGGCTGACTGCTGAACATGTCTATCTGGCGATGAGCGACTTCATCCGCTTTCTGGGGTTTGTCAATCGCCAGCTATTTACGCAGCAGGTACCAAGGCTGGAGAGCTTTCTCATGCCGGCTAACTTCAGTAGCATTGTGGGCGAGTTCCTGACCATGACTATCCCTCGCTATTGCCCGACTCTGGCTAAGAACCGGTTCCACAATGGTCATCCTGATCTCATTCCCACCGGCTACTATCCAGACGACGCGGTGCAGTACACACATGAGGGGATTGAGGTTAAGGCGTCCCGGTATGCGGCTGGTTGGCAAGGCCACAACCCTGAAGCCGTGTGGCTCATGGTCTTTCATTTTAACAGCAACTCTGCCAACGAGAGGACGGCAAGCCCCCGGCCATTCCGGTTCAGGGCCGTCTATGCGGCGAAACTGGAGATGGAGGACTGGCGTTTCTCAGGTCGTTCAGACACAAGCCGCCGGACAATCACCGCCAGCGTAGCCGGCTCCGGGCGACTGAAAATGCAAGCGAATTGGATTTATAGGGATTTATAGTGGGAATAGTTCCATCTGATCCTGCTTGATGCTCAGCTTCGCCAGCGCGGGAATGGCCTCCTCAGCCAGCTGGAAGTAATCCGCGTGCCGTTCAATTCCTATCGCCTGGTACTGAACAAACTCGGCTGCCGCCAGCGTTGACCCTGAACCCATGAACGGATCGAGGACGATCCCCCGCCCCAACGGCAGCGACGCATAGACGATCTGTCTCAGGAACGATTGTGGCTTTAAGCTTGGATGGTTAGCCAGGTTCCGCTCCCGCTGCGGCGTGCGCTCGCTATAGATGACGTCCTCAAAAGGCCGGCCGTCCGGTCTTCGCCGCAGGCCGCCAGTCTCATAGGCAAGCAGACAGTCGCGCACGGTCATACCCGCCGGCAAGGGCTTGCGAAACAACCCCCACGGCTCATAGCCTCCGCGGGGCAGGCTGCAAACGTCGGGAAACTCCTTCTCGGCGTTCTTGGGTCTGTCGCCACCGCGCAACGTCTGCACGAGCCTGACAATCTGCCCGCGGAACTCGAAGCCCTCTTTAGAGATGGCCGCGAAGATCATCTGGGCCAGGAACGCGTTCGAGGCCAGGAAAAGGTGACCACCGGGTCGCAAAGCACGCACGGCCACTTGCGCCCAGACGCGGAAGAACTCCCGCAACTGCCGCCGCTCGGCCTCGGAAAGCGCGGTGAACCGCGGCAACGGCGAGCGCTGATGCCCGTCAAACGACGGCGGGATGCGCCAGATGCCTCCGTTGCCATTGTCTCGCTTCTCCAACTGGTCGAAGTCATACTCCTTCACCCCATAGGGAGGATCCGTCACGATGGCATGCAAGCTATTCTCTGGCACGCGGCGCAGCCACTCAAAGCAATCGGCGTGCACCGCCAGGCTGGAGTTCCACGCCCGGGAAGGGTAATCGAAAACAAAGGGTTGGTGCCAATCACGCTCGTCCATAGCTGCTCACCCGGTTACTCCACCGATTGGCCCAAGTCGTAGATGGGACTAAGCTCGCGGATCACGCGGCCGACGTCCCGGCGTTCGTACTCCGTCGCGCTGAGTAACCTTTCCAGTTCGGACAAACTTAGCAGGATGGCCTGAGAGGCGCTTCGCCGTCGGATAACGTAGCGAACAGAGTTCTGGGTAACGTCATCGAGGATTCGGCCAAAGTTGTTTTGGGCCTCTGTAGAGGAAATGGTCTTCGTCAGCATCGTCCCTCCTGCAAGCTTAGCTAATTTAGCTAAATTGTATTTGAGCGCGGTCTTGCTGTCAAGAACTGTATCCTTCGTTCGGAAATGGCCTATAATCCCCTCATGCTCTCATCGCGCCCCCGGGCGAGGCGTCTCGTTCTCCTCGCCCTCCTCCTCCTCGCCGCCGCCTTCCGCCTCTACCATCTGACCGACTTCCCGCCCGGCTTCCACTTCGACGAGGCCATCGACCTGAAGATCGCTCTCGACGTGGCCCACGGCGCGCGGCCGCTCTACGTCCCGGAAGGCTGGGGGCGCGAGGCACTCTACTACTACCTCGTCGCCCCGCTGCTGGGCCTGATCGACTACAACCCGCTGGCGCTGCGCGTCGCCGCCGTGCTCTGCGGGCTGGGCGTCGTCGTGGCCGCCTATGGTCTGGCGCGGCGCTGGCGTGGCTCGCTCGCGGCCGGGCTGACGGCCGCCTGGCTGGCCGTGGCCATGTGGCCGGTCTGGGCCGCCCGCTTCGGCGTGCGCCACATCTCGCTGGCGCTGTTGCTCGGCCTGGCGGCGTGGGCCTTCTGGTGGGCGTTCGGGGCATCAGGAATGAGGCATGAAGAAGGCGAGCGCCCCTCTTCCTCCCCCCCTGGCCCCTCTTCCTCCCCTGGCCCCTTCTTCCTCGCCGGCCTGCTGCTTGGCCTGACCGCCTACACCTACCAGCCGGCGCGCTTTGTGCCCCTGCTGTTCGGCGGCTTCGGCGTCTACCTGGCTCTCTTCCACCGCCGCCGGCCCTGGGCCAACCGGCGCGGCTGGCTGGTGTGGGGGCTGACGGCCGCGCTGGTCGCCCTGCCCCTGGCCGTCATCCTGACACAGGCCACGCCCATCGAGACGGGCGAACGCGCCTTCTCCATCGAGCCGCTGACGGAACTGCTGGCCGGCAACCCGCGCCCCCTGCTCGACAACGCCGTCGCCCTGGCCGGCGTCTTCACCGTCGCCGGCGACCCGCTCAAGTCCTACAATCTGCCCGGCCGGCCGCTCTTTGTGCCCCGCTGGACGGGCGTCTTTTTCTATGCCGGGCTGGCGCTGGCGCTGTGGCGCTGGCGGCGGCCGCCCTATGCCTTCGTCCTGCTGTGGCTGGCTGCCGGCCTGCTCGGTTCCCTGGTCACCATCAGCGCGCCCAACTTCAACCGCATGGTTGCGGCGCAGTTCCCGGTCTTTTTCCTGGCTGGCGCGGCCGCGGCCGAGGCCATCGGCTGGGCTGGCCGGCGAGCGCGCTGGGCCGGGGCGGCCGTCGCCCTGCTGGTCGTCGTCGCCCTGGGCTGGACGGCCCACGACACCGCCCGCGACCTCTTCCACGTCTGGCCGGAACAGTTCGCCGACGCCCATCCGCTCAACCGCGAGATCGCTGCCGTGGCCAACTACCTGGAGCACACCGCCGACGCCCGCCCGGCCGTCATCAGCAGCCGCGACATTGAGGACGAAGACCCCTACATCGTCGCCGTCAGCCTCGACCGCGCCGTGGAACGCCGCTGGGTCGATACGACGCAGGCCCTGGCCCTGCCCGCGGGCGCGGCCGAGGCCCGCCTGCTCGTCACCGCCGACCGCTGGATCGATCCGGCGCTGCTGGAGTGGCTGGGCGAGGACGCGCCGGACGAGACGACCCCGGTTGCCAGCCCACCCCTGAGCGGCCGCCTGTGGGCGCTCATCCAGCCACCGCCGGACGCCGCTCATCCCCTGTTCGCTCTCCACCGGCTGCGCGCCGGCGACTGGCCCACGCTGGCGACGCCGGCGCTCGCCCTGCCGCCCGAAAGCGGCGCACCAGCCGTCGCCTACCCCGTGCCCTTCTGCGCCTGCGCCCCCGGCAGCGACCCCACGCCGGCGCTGGCGCTGCTCGGCGTTCGCCCCGGCGCGGCGCGCCCCGGCGAAGAGCTGACGCTGCTGACTGCCTGGCAGACCGGCGGCCCGCACTTCGTCTCCCTGGCCCTGTTCGTCCACCTGCTGGACGGCTCCGGCGCCATCGTCGCCCAGGACGACGGCCTCGGCTACCCGCCCCACACCTGGCAGCCCGGCGACCGCTTCTTGCAGGTGGCCCGCCTGCCTCTGCCGCCCGACCTGCCGCCGGGCGATTACACTCTCCAGTTCGGCCTCTACGACCGCGCCGACGGCCGTCGCTGGCCGGTGCTGTCGCCCGATGGACAGCCGGCGGCCGATCGACTGCTGCTACCGGTGCATATCGACGAATGAGGCCGGGCGTTGAGAGGTCAACGCCAGGGCGCCAAGAGGGGCGAACGCCGCCGGCCGCGGGATGTGATTCCGCCGGGGCCTGCTGGCGCGCCTACTGCTCCGACGCCGCCGGCGTCGGCGGCGTGTGGCCACCGGCCGCGTCGTGGGTGGCGCGCTGCTCGTCGCTCCATAGCGTGTGGACGTAATACAGCACCGCCATCTGCTGCTCGGCCGTCAGAAACTGACCCAACGGCTGCATCTGGCTGCCCTCCTGCGTGCCACCCGTGACGATGCCGTCCAGAATCTCGGCGTCGGTCAGCAGATAACTATCGCCGGCGGCGTTCAGGGCCGGAGCCGCCAGAATGTTGATATTGCCCTCCCCCTCCGCGCCGTGGCAGGGGGCGCACCACTGGGCGAATGTGCGCCTTCCCAGCGTGGCCGGGTCGCCCAGGTCGGGCGGCGTCGCCGCCCCCGCGCCGCCACAGCCGGCCAGGAGCAACCCCCAGGCCACGAGGCCCAGACGCCAACGCCATATCCGGCGGCCAACCCGCCTCATGCGGAGAACTCCCCGCTGGTGGGAAGGGGCAACTGCGCGGCCGCCGAGCGCCGGTGGGCCGTGCGCGTGGCGATCATGATGGCGGTGATCAGCACGAAGGCGGTCAGGGCCATGACGGCGATGGTGATGAAGCCCAGGTAGTTGACGTAGCTGATGTTGCAGGGCACATCGGCCGCGCACGTCGCCGAGGGCGGGAAGACGCCGCGCTCCATCAACACGTGGTAGCCCGACACCAGAATGCCGATGATCGACAGCGGCAGCACATAGGTCGGCAGGTATTCGTCGCGTTTCAGCGCCCCGACCAGCGTCACCACGACCAGCGGGTACATCAGGATGCGCTGATACCAGCACAGCCGGCAGGGAATGAAACCGGCGATCTCACTGTAATACAGGCTGCCCAGCGTGGCTACCAGGGCGATGATAAAGGCCAACCAGCCGCCGTAATCTTCCATGAATTCCGATAGTTTCATGTGCTTTTTTACCTCTGGTAAACAATGGGCGCGTATTGTAACAGCCTTCTCGGGCGTGGCCAGTGCCCGCTCGTGGCCATGACCAATCACTTATTGACACACTGCGTCATATCCCGCTATCATGGCGGTGGAGGTGGGACCATGCAACCCAAGGAAATTACCCGCTTGTATCTCGCCCGGCACAATGCCCACGATGTGGAAGGCGTCATGGCCCTGTTTGCCGATGACGCCTGCTACGAGATTCCCGGCCGTCTTGTCCGCCACGGTCGGGCAGAAATCCGCCTGACCGAGGAATGGGAGGCCGCCGTCCACGATCACCTGCGCGTTGGCGACCTGGTGCAGGCCGATCACGAGGTCAGCTTTCGCGCCTTCGCCAGCAACGACTGGCTGCGCGCCGAGGGAGTCGATGAGCTGCGCTATACGTCCATGACCATCGAGGTGCGCGACGACCGCATTACCCACATCATCGCCGCCCTGGCCCCAGAGTCATTTCGCGCCATCGAACACGTTCACTGACGCGCGCCGCGGCCGCGCCGCCGTTCGCCCCGGCGCGGCCGCTTGTGCTATGCTTCCCTCCCCGGTGCGTGGCGAGTGGGCCGCGCCGGCCGTTTTCGCTGGGAGGCGAAGCAAATGCACGCTGCTGATGTTCTGAAGTACGCTGATCTGACCGTCTTGCGCGGCCTCCGCGGTCTGCCCGTGGAAGACTGGACGACCGCCGGCGTCTGCGGCCGGTGGTCGGTGCGCGAGATCATCGCCCATCTGGCCTCGTTCGAGGTCATGCTGCTCGATGTACTGGCCATTGCCGCCGGCGAGACGACCGCCCACGGCCCCACCCTCCGCGCCTGGCTGCACAACGGCCAGCAGTTCAACGACGAGCAGGTCGCCGCCCGCGCCGGCCTGTCGCCGGAGGAGACGCTGGCCGGCTACGCCGCCGCGCAGGCCCAGGTGATGGCCCGCGTGGCCGCCCTGCCCGCCGAGGCGTTTACGCGTGCCGGCTTCCTGCCCGCCTATGGGGCGGAATATGACCTCGACGACTTCCTGACCTACTCTTTCTACGGCCACAAGCGCGAACACACCGCCCAGATCGCTGTCTTCCGCGACGCCCTCCGCCGCTGAGATGGCCACTTGACTATCGCCGGCGGCCGCATATAATTTAGACGAGACTAATTTAGACATGCCTAATTCGCACACCAGATGGGAGGCGACGGACGCGCCGGCCAGCTATTCCCATCACTACACGCAATCCGGAGAGCGCTACAGCCCATGAAACGCCTTGCCCTTCTCGCGTTGGCCCTGCTGACGCTGCTGCCGGCCGCCTGCGCCGGCGCGGCCAGCGGCGACACCGCCGACGGCCGCCTGACCATCGTCACCACCACCGGCCAAATCGGCGACAGCGCCCGCATCGTCGGCGGCGACCACGTCCGCGTGCTCAGCCTGATGGGGCCGGGCACCGATCCCCACCTCTACGTCGCCGGCATCAGCGACGTGGACAAGCTGCGCAACGCCGACATCGTTTTCTACAACGGCCTCTTCCTGGAAGCGCAGATGGAGGGTGTGTTGGAACAGCTGGCCGAGCGGCAGACCGTCGTCCCCGTCTCGGCCGGCATCGACCGGGCCAAACTGCTGCCCTCGGCCGCCTTCGCCAACGAGTACGACCCCCACATCTGGTTCGACGTGCGGCTGTGGATGCAGACGGTCGAGCAAGTGCGCGACACGCTCATGGCCACTGACCCGGCCAACGCCACTGACTACGCGGCCAACGCCGCCGCCTACCTGGCCGAGTTGACCGACGTCGACGCCTATGTGGCCGCCCAGGCCGCCCGCGTGCCGGAGGCGCAGCGCGTCCTCATCACCGCTCACGATGCCTTCAACTACTTCGGCCGCGCCTATGGCTTCGAAGTCCTGGGGCTACAGGGCATCAGCACCGCTTCGGAGGCGGGCACGGCCGATGTGCAGCGCCTGGCCGACTTCATCGCCACGGCGCGCATCCCGGCCGTCTTCATCGAGTCGTCCGTGCCCGTGCGCAATGTCGAGGCGGTGCAGGCCGCCGTCCGCAACCGCGGCTTCGACGTGCGCATCGGCGGGCAACTCTTCTCCGACGCCATGGGCGACACGGACACGCCAGAGGGGACGTATGTGGGCATGGTGCGCTATAACATCGATACCATCGTCGGCGCGCTGCTGGCCCAATAGCCCCAGTGCCCGGCACTTTCCGGCAACGCCCAGTGCCTGGCACTTTCTTGAGTGCCTGGCACTTTCCGGAAATACCCAGTGCCTGGCACTTTCTTGAGTGCCTGGCACTTTCCGGCAACACCTGTCAAAAAGGTGCGACGCACTCCGGAAAGTGCGACGCACCGGGAACACAGTGCCTGGCACTTTCTTGAGTGCCTGGCACTTTCCGGCAACACCTGTCAAAAAGGTGCGACGCACTCCGGAAAGTGCGACGCACCGGGAACACAGTGCCTGGCACTTTCTTGAGTGCCTGGCACTTTCCGGCAACACCTGTCAAAAAGGTGCGACGCACTCAGGAAAGTGCGACGCACCGGGAGAAAGAGATAACTGATGATCGACCAATCCAGTCTCCCCGCCATCGACATCACCGACCTGACCGTCGCCTACCAGGACAAGCCCGTCCTGTGGGACATCGACCTGCAGGTGCCGCAGGGCGTGCTACTGGCCATCGTCGGCCCCAACGGCGCGGGCAAGACGACGCTGATCAAGGCCGTTCTGGGCCTCATCAAGCCGGTCGCCGGGCAGACACTCATCTTCGGCGCGCCCTACGCCAGCCAGCGCCGCCTCGTCGCCTACGTCCCGCAGCGTGGCAGCGTCGACTGGGACTTCCCCACCAGCGTCCTCGATGTGGTCATGATGGGCCGCTACGGCCGCCTCGGCTGGCTGCGCCGCCCCGGCCGCGACGACCGCACGGCCGCGCTGGCCGCGCTGGAGAAGGTCGGCATGGCCCACTATGCCGGCCGGCAGATCAGCCAGCTCTCCGGCGGCCAGCAACAGCGCACCTTCCTGGCCCGCGCCCTCGTCCAGGACGCGCAGGTGTACTTCATGGATGAGCCGTTCCAGGGCGTTGACGCCACCACCGAGCGAGCCATCATTGACCTGCTCAAGGAACTGCGCGCCGCGGGCAAATCGGTCATCGTCGTCCACCACGACCTGCAAACGGTGCGGGAGTACTTCGACTGGGTGTTGCTGCTCAACGTGCGACGCATCGCCGCCGGGCCGGTGGGCGACGTCTTCACCGAGGAGAATCTGCGCCTGGCCTACGGCGGCCGCGTCGGCTTCCTGGGCGGCAACGGTCACAGCGAACCGGCCGTCGTCGCCCGACACAAGGCCGAGGCGCAGGCCCGCTGAGGAACGCCGCGATGGACCTACTTAACAGCCTCTTCTTCGACTACACCATCCGCACCGTCGCCCTGGGCGCGGCCGTGCTGGGCATCGTGGCCGGGGCGCTGGGCAGCTTTGCCCTGCTGCGCCGCCAGAGCCTGCTGGGCGACGCCATGTCCCACGCCGCTCTGCCCGGTGTGCTGCTGGCCTTCATGCTCACCGGCAGCAAGGCCCCGGTGGCGCTGGTGCTGGGCGCGGCCGTCGCCGGCGTCACGGCCACCTTCCTGCTGCTGACCATCACCCGCTACAGCCGCATCAAGGAAGACGCCGCCCTGGGCGTCATCCTGTCCGTCTTCTTCGGCTTCGGCCTGCTGCTGCTGACCTTCTTGCAACGCAACCCCACCGCGTCCCAGGCCGGCCTGAACAAGTTCCTCTTCGGCCAGGCGGCCACGTTGCTGACGCGCGACGTGATCGTCATGGCCACTTTCGGCGGGGCGGCGCTACTGGTCGTCGTCCTCTTATGGAAGGAGTTCAAGCTGCTCAGCTTCGACCGCGACTTCGGGGCCAGCCTCGGCTTCCCCATGACCTTCCTCGATGCGCTGCTGACAATCCTGCTGGTCATCGGCATCGTCATCGGCCTGCAAGCCGTCGGCGTGGTGCTCATGAGCGCCCTCATCGTCGCCCCGGCCGCGGCCGCCCGCCAGTGGACCGACCGCCTGAGCACGATGCTCGTCGTCGCCTCGGCCTTTGGGGCGCTGGCCGGCGTCGCCGGGGCGCTCATCAGCAGCCTGGGCACGGGCCTCAGCACCGGCCCGGTCGTCGTCCTGGTCATCAGCCTCATCGTCCTGCTGTCGCTGCTGTTCGGCGCGGCGCGGGGGCTGGTCTGGACCTGGCTGCGCCGGCGCCGCAACCGCCGCACGCTGCGCACGCAAGCCGTCCTGGCCAACCTCCACGACCTGGCCGGCGAGCATGGCGACCCGCACTACGCCCACCCCGTGGCCACCCTGCAGGCCATGAACCGCTACCAGGGCGGCGTGCGCCACAGCCTGCGCGTCCTGGCCAACCAGGGTCTGGTGCGCGAAGTGTCGCCCGGGGCCTGGGCGCTGACCGACGCCGGCGTGACGACAGTGCAAGAGGCGAACGCGCCCGCCCAGGAGTAACCGCCCATGTCCACCTATCTCGAAATCCAGCTCATCGCCATCGTCGTCGCCGTGGCCTGCGCCCTGCCCGGCGTCTTCCTCGTCCTGCGCCGCATGGCCATGATGAGCGACGCCATCAGCCACACCGTCCTCCTGGGCATCGTCCTGGGCTTCTTTGCCGTCGGCTCGCTGGAGTCGCCGCTGCTCATCCTGGCCGCGGCGGCCATGGGCGTGCTGACGGTCAGCCTGGTCGAGGTACTCATGCGCACTCACCTCGTGCGCCAGGACGCGGCCATCGGCCTGGTCTTCCCGGCGCTATTCAGCATCGCCGTCATCCTCATCTCGCGCTTCGCCCGCGGCGTGCATCTCGATGTCGACGCCGTGCTGTTGGGCGAGCTGGCCTTTGCGCCGCTCGACCGTCTGAACGTGTTCGGCCTCGATCTGCCGCGCAGCCTGGTCGTCATGAGCCTGACCATGCTGACCAACGCGGCGCTCATCGCCCTGTTCTACAAAGAGCTAAAGCTGACCACTTTCGACGCCGGGCTGGCAGCGGCGCTGGGCTTTTCGCCCGCGCTGGTGCACTATGGGCTGATGCTCATGGTCTCGGTGACGGCCGTGGGCGCGTTCGATGCCGTCGGCTCCATCCTCGTCGTGGCCCTGATGATCGCCCCGCCGGCGGCGGCCTACCTGCTGACCGATCGGCTCAGCCGCATGTTGCTCTACAGCGCGGCCCTGGCCACGGCCGGGGCCATCAGCGGCTTCTGGCTGGCCGTGGCCCTCGACGCCAACGTCGCCGGGGCCATCGCCACGATGCTGGGGGTGCTGTTCCTGGGCGTCTTCCTGCTGGCCCCCGACCGCGGCCTGCTGGCCCTGGCGCGCCGTCGCGCCGGCCAGCGCTGGGAGTTCGCCCAGACGGCGCTGGCCATCCACCTGCTGAATCACGAGAACACGCCGGAGATGGCCCGCGAGTGCCACATCGATCACCTGGAGGATCATCTGCGCTGGCAACCGGACTTCGCCGGCACGGTCGTCAGCCTGGCCGAGCGCACCGGCCTGATCGAGCGCAGCAACGGCGACCTGAGCCTGACCGCTCTCGGCCGCGAGCGGGCACAGGCGGCGTTGGTCTATGGCTAACGGCCGTTGGCCGGTTCATGGCCAATCGTGCCGGTCAATTTGGAAAAATCGACCTGCGCCGCTGGCCGGGTTGTTGTGCAACGGGTAGAGAGCGATACAATTACGCTATTCTGGCGATGAGTGGCAGAGGCATGAGGGCAGACTTCAGGCGGGCCAAAGAGTATGCGCTTGGGCGGCTGGCAAGTGAGCTATCGCCCCATCTCACCTATCATTCGCTGCGCCATACGCGCGACGACGTTTTGCCCGCTTGCCTGCGCCTGGCCCGGCGCAGCGGCGTCGCTGCGGACGACCTGCTGTGTCTGGCGACGGCCGCCATCTACCACGACACCGGCTTCCTCTATAGCTACAGCGAACACGAGGCCCACAGCATCGCCCTGGCCCAGGCCGTTCTGCCCGGCTTTGGCTACGCTGAGGCCCAGATCGACACCATCGCTGCCCTCATCGCCGCCACCCGGATGCCCCAGCGGCCGACCAATCCGCTGGCCGAGCTGCTCTGCGATGCCGATCTCGATGTCCTGGGGCGCAACGACTTCGGGCAGCTGAACCACAAGCTCCTGGCCGAGCAGGCGCGCTATGGCAAGAACGGCCTCATCTCCGAAGAGGAATGGCTGCGCGACCAGATGCATTTCCTGCAAGGCCACGTCTATTTCTCGGCCGCGGCCCACGCCCTGCGCGACGACGGCAAGGCGCGCAACATGGCCCTGATGCAGCGCGCCCTCGCCGGATCCAACGGCGCGCACGGACACGCCGGCACAGGGTTCCCCTCCGGCAACACACGCGACCAGAGCGAATGAGGCCCCATGACGACAGCTGATCGTTCCACCGAAAGCATCATCGCTGTGCGCGACTTCACCAAGCGTTACGGCGACTTCACCGCCATCGACGATATCACCTTCGACGTGGCCCGCGGCGAGATCTTCGCCCTGCTGGCGGTCGTGCCCTACGCCGCCGGCATTGTCGCCTTCCTGTGAGCGCCTAAGCCAGCCGCAGCAGCGTCAGCACGGCCACAAAGTGGCAGACGCTGGCCCCCAGGATGAAGACATGCCAGACGGCATGGGTATAGCGGATCTTGGTCATGGCGTAGAAGATCACGCCGATGGTGTAGAGACCGCCGCCGACCATCAGAAAAATCAGGCCGGCACGGGGGATGTTGGCCACCATCTGCCGCCAGGCGAGCACGCTCATCCAGCCCATGGCCACATAGGCCAGCGTCGTGAGCACCACGAAGCGGTCGATGAAGAACATCTTGTAGACGATGCCGAAGACGGCCAGCGCCCAGACGACGGCCAGCAGCGTCAGGCCCAGCGTGCCGCGCATGGCGATGAGGACGAAGGGCGTGTAGGTGCCGGCGATGAGCAGGTAAATGCAGGCGTGATCGACCTTGCGCAGGATTGGCCGCAGCCGTGGCCTCTGCACGCCGTGGTAGAGCGTCGAGGCCAGGAAAACGGACAGCAGACTGACGCCATAGACGGTGAAGCTGAGGATGTGCCACGGCGAGCCGCTATTGATGGCCAACACCAGCAGCACCACCAGCGCGGCCAGACTCAGCGCCGCGCCGACGCCGTGGGTCACGCTGTGGGCGATCTCCTCGCCCAGCGTATAGTGCTCGTTGATCGACTTGCCCAGGCGTTCGCGTGTCAGTGACATTGTTGCCTTCCTTGCCGCGGTTATCGGCACAGGCCGTTATAACGCTCTACAACCCCACGCGCAATGAAAGGACGCGAAGATGATGGCCACCTGAGCGCGGCGTTGTCACGCGGGGCCACGGCCGCCAGCCGGTCACTCCCCGCGGGCGATGACGGGCGCGTAGAGCCAATTGTCCAACCAGACCAGTTGGCGCGCGGCCAGCCTGAGCTGATTGGCCTCGGCGAAGGCGATGCGCGGCTGGCCGTCGCCGAAGGCCAGGCTCACCGCGCTGTTGCCGCGAGCGCCGGGCGCGTGTCTGTGTTCGCCGTCCTCGGCCCACCAGACGACCTGCAGCGCGCCGTCGGGATCGAGATAGGCCAGGTGGGGAATGCCGGAGTTATCGAAGGACAGATCGACGGCGATCGGCCAATCATAGCCCTCATCGATCGTCTCCCAATCGGCCGGGCCGCTGTCTGTCGGCTCCACCAGCTTCAGACGGGCCAGAAAGAACGGCGGATGGCCCCACGCCGCTTCACCGTCGTTGACGGCCAGCCACAATTGGTCGACAGTGTCCAACTCCGCCGCGTAAATGCTGGCCACAGTTAGCGGCGTCGCCGACCATGTGCCGTCCCCGTCGCGAATTGCCTGGAACTGCCCATGCACACCGCGATAGACGATTGTCGGCCAGCCGCCGCTATCAAGCATGAAGTACGCGTCGTTGAGGTAGTCGCTGTCCGCGCCGGCGATCTCTTTGCGCCAATGGTCGTTGTCCCAGCTCAGGTAGACGACATTCCGCCCCTGGATCAGGGCGATGCCCGGTTCGCCAAAGCTGTTAAACCGCAGTTGCGCCGCGCGTCCGCCGTCGTCGATCGTCGCCAGCTCCCAGCCGCTCGGCCCACGGCAGCCGTAGACCAGCTTCGTGTCGAACGGTTGGCTGGGCTGTGACTGCTCGGTGGCATAGACGAGGCAAGGCGTTTCGCTGATGTCCGGACGGATGGCGAGGTCGAAAGCCAGCAACGGCCGGTCGGCGCTCTCGTCGGCCACATCTTCATCGTGCCAGCCGTCGTGTTGTCGCGCGGCGTAGCGCAGCACCCCGCTGACGGGATCCACATAGAGTAGGTGCGCGCGGTCGCCGGCATCGACCGCCAGCGCGTTATCGTAGCCGCTGCTGGCCACGTCCTCGATAGTCCAGACGGGAATAGGGATTGGCTCCTGGGTAGTGGCTTTCGGGGCCGCCGGCGCATCAGCGACGGCCGCCGCCCCTAGAGTCAGTCCGCCCAACAGCCACAGGAGGGCCGCGACGAACTTAGTCATGGCCACAGTATAGATCGCCGCGCGGCCGGGCACAAGCCCCCGCCGCGCCACGATCGGGCGACGCCCGCCCGACGCCCCACCGCCCGCTTCCGGCCCCAGCCAGCCCCGCTAACCCGCCGGGGCCGGAAGCAAGGCAAGGCGGCTAGTCGCGGCGGACGGTCGGCAGGTAGTTGCCGACCAATACGCCAATCTCGACCGCGTCGATCGCTGACAGGCCGTTGGCGTCGGTCACCGTCAGGATGACGCGGTTGGGGCCATAGCTGGCGGAGCGCGCATCGGCCGACAGGGCCACGTCGTTCAACGTCTCGCCCTGCCCCAGTGTGCCGTTGACTTCCGACGACCACTCAAAGGTGTAGGGCGGCGTGCCACCGCTGGCCGAGCCGGCCAGGTCGATCGTTTCCCAGGGCCGCAGGGTGACGCCGGCGGCGGGCGCGTCAATCGTGGCCGTCGGGCCGGCGTTCTCGCCCCGCTCGGCGCGCACGTAGATGAGCGCGTTGTCGGCCAGCAGATGCTCGGCCGTGGCCGCGCGGCCGTCCGGCGTGTTCACGAACAGGTCGGCCTCGAAGACCCACACCGGGATCAACTCCTGCTGCGCCTCGGTCGTCGGCTGCTGATAGTAGGCCAGCGTCGGCGGCGTGTCGGTCAGTTTGTAGGTATCGGCCGTCGGCGGCTCGGCCACGGCGACCGATGGGTCGTCCAGGAAGGCGTTCCACGCTTCCTCGGCGGTCAGGATGGGCACGCTCTCGCGCTCTGGCGAGATCTGTACCGGCACATAGCCCGACTTCAGGCCAATGACCTCGCCGCCGTCGCCGACGTAGACGTTCTGGCGCGAGCCTGGCCCAACGATGGACAGCGGCGTGCCGCCGACATCGACGGTGCGCATGTAGCTGACGGAGTACTGCATCGGATTCGACGCTAACGGCCGCCGCAGGTCAGCCGTCTCCGGCGAGGCCGCCTCGCTGGCCGACTCCAGATAGACTGTCGGCGGAATCTGGCTGTTGAACTCGAAGACACCGGGCAGGTTGTCGTGGGCGGCCAGGAAGGAATGCACCAGGCCGGCGGCCCGTTCGGCCGATTCGGGCAAGGTGCGCCCCCGTTCTGGGTCGGTCCACAGCTGGCTCAGGTCCTGGTAATAGAACGCGCCCGTCTTCGCGTCAATGCGCACCTGCTTGGCGTCGTCCTCGCCGCCGACCATGTAGAAGGCCGATCCGTCGGGCGCGGCCAGAATCTCCGAGTCGAGACCGAACGACTGGCCAATGTTGCGGATATAGTTCTCGTCGACCTTGCGCGGCTGGATCAGGAAAACGGGTAGCTGGTCAAACTCCCCCGGCACTTGCACCGGCGGCGGCGTCCCGGCGACGTGGTCCCAATACCAGTAGAGGCCGTTGTAGGAGGGGTCGGGGCTGACGTAGCCCTGGCCCCAGATGTAGTCGTTGTAGTTGTCCAGCACCTCGGCCAGCACGCGCGCGCGCACGCCACTGGGCTGCTGGTCGTCGGTGGCCGTGAACCACGCCTGGGTGACGGTCTTGGCCCCGTGGCCGAAGATCCACCAGCCCTTGGCGCGCATCTGGTCGCCCCAGGCCCCGCCGTCGCCGGGATAGACGACATACATGGTGTTGGCAAAGCCAAGCATCAGGTGCAGGCCGTTGAAGGTGGTGTACCAGTAGGCGGCGCTGTTATCGTCGAGCACACTGCACGAGTCCCAGGCCAGCCACTCCAGGTCATCGTCGCCGTAGGAGCGGTAGGCCTCGCCGGGCGACAGGTGAAAGTCGTCGTGGTTGGTGCTGTAGTAGACTGAACTGAGATTCTTGCTCCAGAAGCTGTCCCACGTGCCGGAGCCGTGGGTGGCCATCATGCCCAGATCGACGGTGTCGATCCAGGTGTACTCCGTGCCGCCGCTAGCCGCGCCTTTGAAATCCTCTTCCCAGGCCAAGCCATTGCCCCAGACGAAGCGCTGCAGCCAGCCCGCATCGACCAACTCGGCGCGCAGGCCGTTGGCCGAGTGATACCAGTTGGGACGGTCGTCGGCCGTCCCCGGCCAGTCAGTGATCCATTCGATGCCGAACTCGGCCGTGCCGCCGTCGTCGAGGGTTGCGTCGGCCGCCGCGGGCGTTTGGGGCCGCTCCTGCTCGGTCGCGTAGGCGAAGGACAGGCCGATTGTCAGGCTCAGCAAAGCCAGACAAATGGCCAATTGTTTGCGATAGGGCCAACCATTGCCGTGCATATTAAAACCTCCTCTGTCAGGTATTGCCGTGGTGACGTGACACAATCGCCACGGCGCCGAGGATATTCATAGTAGCAACAGTCGTGGCGTAGCGGGTGGAGCGATGAGGAGAAGACGGCGCCAGTAAGCTGCCGGACGGACCACAAATCAGAATAGCATGGAGCCAACGACCTTGTCAATGGCCAGAAGGGGCCGTGTGTTATTGTTCAGCGAATCTGGCACCCTCTAAAG
>WBZM01000623.1_pt1 | contig 46298 bp, 34 predicted proteins | sample 5204271 | NCBI WGS metagenome assembly WBZM01 (sample SAMN12344346, study PRJNA552823) | activated sludge metagenome | biome: Activated sludge suspended growth; feature: Nitrification reactor; material: Wastewater; isolation source: activated sludge from nitrification reactor of wastewater... | reverse complement strand
CGCCAGCAAAGCCGACTGCTCGTGCTCGAGTTCTGCATGCGCCTCCTGCAGCGCCTCGATCTCGCCTTTCCTCTGTTCCGCCAGCGCGTTCTGCTCATCCCTCGCCAGCGTCAGTGCGGCGCGTTCTTCTTCGAGCAGCTTGTAGGCTGCGTACAGGGTGGCCAGCTCGCTCTGCCTTTGTGCGACCAGCGCCGACTGCGCGTCGCGCGCCGCGCTCAGCCCAGCCACTTCCGCCTGCAGCGCGCGGCGACCGGTCAGCAAGACCGATTGTTCGAGTTCGAGCTGGTTGCAGGCCTGATGCAGCCCCGCGATCTCGCCCAGGCGCTGCGCAGCGAGCGCCGACTGCTCGTCGTGTGCCTGACCGAGCGCCGCCATTCTTGCCTGCAGCGCCGAGTGTTCGTCTTCGAGCTGGCTGTGCGCGCGTTGTAGCGTCGCTATTTCGCGCAAACGGAGCAAGGCGAGCGTCGCTTGTTCGTCGCGTGCCGCGCTCAGGGCGGCCACCTTTGTCTGCAATTCCTCGCTGCGCGTGCGCAAGGCCGCGTGTTCGTGGGTGAGTCGGTTGTGCGCCTGCGTAAGCGCTTCAATCTCCTCCAGGCGCTGCGCGGCGAGCGCCGCTTGTTCGTCGCGTGCCTGGCTCAGGCTGCTGATCTGATGCTCGACCTCGGCGCGCCGTTCGGCGAAGGCGCACTTTTCCTTCGCCTGCTGCAGACGGACTCGCGCTGCCTCGCGGCGCATACGCTCGGCGTGTCGCAGCTCGGAATCGCTGAAATGCAGGTTTGCCGGCAGGACTTCGAGCAGGGCGGCGGCTTCCAGCAGTTCGCCCGCCTCGTGCAGTCTGAAAGCCAACCATTTGAGCCGGTACGGACGTGGTTCGCTGGCGTACGCGCGGCGGGCGAGTTCGGCCGAGCGGGCCGGTTCCTGGTGCATCAGGTTGCGGGCCAGCGCGGTCAAGGCGTTGGCCTGCATGCTGGCGGACAACGACAGGCGGTCGAGCAAGGCATCCGCCGCAGCCAGGCCGCCTTCCCGATACGCCGCCAGCAGTTTGTCGAAACCCTTGCCGCCGAGCTCGTCGGGCGGCGTCTGTTCCTTCGCTGCCCGCCATGCCTTGTGCAGTTTGCCCGGCACAGCCAGCAGGGCGGCCGGCGAAGCCGTTCCCTGGATCAGAATCTCGCCCAGCTTGCTGGCCAGTGTATGTTGCGCGGCGATCCGATGCACTTCCTGTTGCGCTTCGAGGACGCTTTGGTAACGCAGGTTCTCCGCCATCAGCTCGGGCCACTCGTCGTCGACCCAATCGATCGTCAGCCGACCGGCCAGCGCCTGTCCACCGGGACCAGCGCCACGCTCGTGCAGTCGTTCCAGTTCTTCCTGGACGACGTGCAGCTGATTGAAGAGCAGCAGGTTCTCCTCTTGCAGGTCCGCGTCTGGCGTCTCTGTCGTCACCGCGATCGAGCAATCTTCAACTTTGGTCATGGCGCGCACCGGCTGTAGCAAGGGGGTCAATCGAGGTGGTCCATGACGATGCTCTCCAGCAGCTTGAGGATTCCGGCGAGCATGGCAGCGACCAGCAAGGTGACGATCGTGTTGTAGATCCGGCGTGGCTCCATCGGGTATTCAGGCAGCGTCGGCGCCTGCAGGACGGAGACCTTCTCCAGCATCCGGGAGGCATCGATGCGCCCTTTTTCCAGGGCGACGAGCGACGACTTGTAGAGATCCTGCGTGAAACCGACTTCCATCTGCAGGCGTTGAAACTCCTCGACCGAAACGTTCAGCGTCTTGCCCGAGGGCGTCGCGAGTTTTGCCTTTTCCTGCTCGATCTGGCGATCGACGGCGGCCAGCGATTGCTTGAGCAGGACGATGTTCGGGTGATCGCGGTCGAGCGTCTTGGGCAGGAAACCCAACTGCGTCTGAATCTGGGCGCGCTGCGTTTCCAGTCCGGCAATGATCGTGCTGATGCTTTCTGCCGTCGCCTGCGGCGAGAGCAGGCCTTTCCGGTTCTGGAAGTTGAGCAGGCGCTGGCTGGCTTCCTGAAAGCGAAGCTGGGCGGCGTTGACCTGTTTGATCAGGAAGCTCACCTGCGCTTCGGCCATCTCGTGTCCGAGCTGATTCATGTAGCGCTCGCCTTCCTGAACGAGCATGCTGGAGATGGCCTGCGCAGTCTGCGCGTCGTAGGCCTGTACGCGCAAACGCAGGACGCCGGCGAAATCGTCGTAATCGACGCCGAGGCGGCCCAGGAAGTGGCGGTGAAACCACTCCATCGAGGCATCCTTGAACCACATGCGCGAGACGATGTCACGGCCCGAGTCGCTGTAATGCGAACGCAGGTCGAGCTTGGCGTCGAGCGCCTTGAGCATGTCCACCGAGAGCAGGTACTCGCGTAGAAGGAGCTGGTCCGGCCGATTCACTCCGGCAACGCCGGACACCAGTAGCGAGAAATCGAGCGCCGGGGCATTCAGTGAATCGGTCTTGCGAATGATCACATTGGCTTCCGACACGTAGCGGTCGGAAGCGACGAGCGCCCAGTAGACGGTTCCCAGCAAGGCAAGCAGCGCGCTCAGGCGGATCAGCCGGGAGAACACGCGGATCGACAGCCAGCCGCTGCCGGCCCGCGCCAGACGCCCGTTCAGTCGGGTTGGTGGGGGAGTGCTCTGAGTGTCTGCGCTTTCCGTCATTGCGGGATCGCCTCCTTGTAAGCCTTGAGGGCATCATCAATGGCATCGAACCAATAAGCCTTGCCGGCATGAATCCAGATCCCCGACTGGCAAAACTCCTTCAAGGTGCCTTCGTCATGCGCCACCATGATCAGGCCGGCGCGATCGGCCATCTCCTTGAATGCGGTCGCCGTTTTCTTGCGGAATGCGGCATCGCCGGCGGCGGTGACTTCGTCGGAGATGTAGACGTCGAATTCGAAGGCAAGCGAGAGGGCAAACTGCAGGCGCGAGCGCATGCCGGTCGAATACGTGCTGACGGGTTCGTCGAAGGCTTCGCGCAACTCGGAGAAGTCCTCGACGAAAGCCAGTCGGTCGGCCAGGTCGGCCTGGTGCCCGTGCACACGGCAAACGAACTTGGCGTTCTGCCGCCCGCTCAGCGTGCCCTCGAGACCGCCCTCACCCATCGGCCAGGAGACGCGGCAGCGGCGTTGTATCCATCCTTTCGAGGGGTGATCGACGCCGCCGATCAGGCGCAACAGGGTCGATTTTCCCGCCCCATTGGCGCCAATCAACCCGACGTTCAGCTTGCGCGGAATGTTCAGGCTGACGCCCCGCAGCACCCAGCGGCCGACACCGTGCTCGGTCTTGTAGCGCTTGTGGATATCGTTGACGACGATCATTTCATCACCAACTGCAAAGCGAAACGCCGGTAGAGCAGCAAGCCGAGGAGCAGGCTGACCAGAACCCAGGCGTAGAGGTAGGCCATGTCGACTCCGGGAACGACATGGTAATAGGGGACGAAACCCTGGCGGACCAGCTCGACACCGTGCACGATCGGGTTCATCAGCAGGAACTCGCGATAGGGCTGGCGCACCGACGCCATCGGCATGATCACGCCGGAGATCAGGTAGAGCGGCATCATCAGGAGCTTCAGGATGTGCTCGGTCTCGGGTACCAGTTCCATCAGCACCGATGCGACGAGGCCGTAGCCCAGACCGAAAAGCCACAGGCCGCCGACCGCCAGGGCGACCAGCAAGGGGTCGCGCGGCAGGCTGTCGTGCCCGAGCAAGGCAGCGGCGGCCAGGATGACGCTGGCGATGATCGCCATCAGGAAGGCTTCGAGAACCGCGCGCACGATCGCTGGATCGAAGGGCTTGACCTGTCGGTAGGCAAACAGCGGCCGATTGCAGTCAACCGCGTACATCACCTGAATAGCAGTACGCCGAAAGAGGAAGAAGCCGAGCATGCCGACGATGATCCATAGGGCAACGTCGATTCCGCCCACCGTATACATGCGCACGGCGGAGTAGACCACGGTGATGAAGGCGATGTGCAAAGCCGGCTCGATGAGCAACCAGAACCAGGCGGCGCGCATGTCGAACAGGCGATCGATCGCCTCGCGCAGGAAGATGGCCTGCCAGACAGCAAAGCTGATCGCCAGCGGATTGCGCGGCTCACGCATGGCACGACCGGAGATGGACGAGGGCGGCGCTCATCGACGCGCTCAGTTCTGCCACGCCCGGTTCAACGTCACGCTCGGTACGGCGACCGATACGACCAGGCGCAGGAACTTTTCGAACTCGGCGGCGGGCGAGTTCGCCACGTAGATCACATCGCGGTTCTGCACCGGGAAATTCTGCGTGATGAAGAACGACGCCGGGTCGCGCAAGTCGATCTGATAGACCACCGGAACGCTCTCGCCGACGTGCTTGACCGGGTTGCGCGCGGCGACCAGGCGGGCCTCCTCGAAGCGGAAGACGAATACGCCGCGCGCGTCCGCCCGGCTGTCGTTCAGGCCACCCGAGCGGGCGAGCGCCTGCGCCAGCGAAATGCCTTGTGCTTCAAACTGAATTTCTTCGTTCTTGCCAGTCGCCCCGAGCACCGAAAAGCTTTGCGACTGAAACAGCGCGGTCACCACATCGCCCGGCTTGAGCCGGATGTTCTGCTTCGGATCGCGGATGATCGAGTCGAGCGCCATCGTCGCCGTGACGTTGTCGCGCGAGAGCTGCAGCGCCATGCGGTTTACCGGTTGCCTGACCCCCCCGCCGGCGGCCAGCGCGTCGAGCAGCCTCTCGCCCTTCGGGGTCAGCGCCATCAACGTACTGTGGTTCACCTCGCCGACGACAGTGACGTTCGAGGTATTGTTCTTGATCACGCGCACCAGGACCTGCGGCAGATTGGCCTTGCCGTGCAGACGCCGGACGATGTCGTCCTCGATCTCCTGCGTCGCCCGCCCCTTGACCAAAATCCGCCCGGCAAACGGCATGGTGATCGTCCCCGCCGGAGTGACCATCTGTTCGGGGAAGGTGACGACGCGCGTCGTCGTCGGTCCGGCTTTGGCTTCGATGACAACCGCACCAAACAACATGGCGGGCGGCGCCTCCCAGACGGAGACCTCGATGATGTCGCCCGGCCCGATCAGATAGTTGTTCGACGATGCCGCCGGGAAGAAGTCGGAAAACTCGCCCAGCCGTTTGCTCGCTGACAGTTTTCTCGCCAGCGCGTCGTCGACGTCGATCAGCTCGATGCCTTCGATGCGGCCACCGGCGCGCTCCTGCTGCACCTGCTGCACCTGCTCGCGGCTGGCGCCGCTGGCCGAAATCCAGTCGGGAGCGGTCGCGCAGGCGGAGAGGATGAGCGCCGCAGCGCCCAGGCCGGCGTGACGAATGCCGACGCCACACGGATGCTCAGACCGCGCCATGGGCACTTTCTTGGTGGACAGCGTGATCACTTTTCCATCAACCTCCGGGTAATCTCGAAAGCGAACCTTATCTGCTGTTCGCTGTGCATGGCCGACAGGAAGAATCTCAATCGGGCTGCCTTCTCTTCGACGGCTGGATAGATGATCGGCTGCACGTTGATGCCGGCTTCGAAGAACTGGTTGGACAGCGTCGCCGCCTTCAGCGAGCTGCCGACAATGACCGGAACGACGGCATGGCCCTGAGCAAAGCCGGTGTTGATCGGCAAGGATTGCAGCAGCGCAAGGAATTGCCCGGTACGCGCGCGCAGGCGCGCGACGCGCTCGGGTTCGCGCTGCATGACGCGCAGCGCTTCCAGCGACGCGGCAGCCAGCGGCGGCGACATGCCGACGCTGTAGACGAAGCCCGGCGCCGCGTACTTGAGGTGCTCGACCAGCGCGCGCTCGCCGGCGATGAAACCGCCGCAGCCGGCAAGCGTCTTGCTCAGCGTACCCATCCAGATGTCGACCGCGCGGCCGGCGACGCCGAAGTGCTCGCGAATGCCGCGCCCGGTCTGCCCGAGAACGCCCAGCGAGTGCGCTTCGTCGACCATCAGGAAAGCCTTGTGCCGAAGTTTGATGTCGATCAGCGCCGGCAGATCGGGAACGTCACCGTCCATGCTGTAGACGCCCTCGACAACGACCAGGACGCGCTCGAACTGGCTGCGAATCTCGGCCAGGATCTGATCGAGCGAGGCTGTATCGTTGTGCGGAAACGAGCGCCGGGCGGCGCCGGAAAGCCGGATTCCGTCGAGCACGCTGTTATGGATCAGGCTGTCATGAATCACCAGATCCTTCGGCCCGAAGAGGTAACCGATGGTACTGACATTGGTCGCGTGGCCGCTGACGAAGACGATGCAGTCCTCGACTTCGTACAGTTCGGCCAGTGCCTCCTCCAGTTCGCGCTGCACCGCGCGCTCGCCGGCGACCAGCCGACTGGCCGCGGCCGACGTTCCGTAGCGGTCGATTGCATCCTTCGCCGCGCGATTGACCGCCGGATGGCCGGCCAACCCCAGGTAATTGTAGTTCGAGAAGTTAAGGTACTCGCGCCCGTCGATGCGCGTCGTTGCGCCGGCGACGCCGTCGTGCACGCGGAAAAACGGATTGGCCAGGCCGCGGCGTTCGGCGACCGCCTTCGGCACCAGCATTCTTTCGTAGCCGGGGTGACGGTCAAAGCGCGTGAAGGCTTCCGGAATCGACGGATGCGCCGTCTTGCGTGCCTGCGGCATGGCGATCACCAGGCCGCTGGAGCCCGCTTTCCGGCCGAGAATACGGTCGATCAGTTGGCTCTTGGTTCTCTGGGTGAGACTCGGCTTGCTCATGCGGTCAACCTCGTTCCTGTTCGCGCAAGTCTGCGCACGTCATCGCTTATGGCAGCGATTTCGGACGCCGTCGCGCCTTCGCCGTGTTGGCCGGCGAGCCCGGCGACGACTTCCGCCGGCTGCGTTTCGTCCGCGGTAGCGCCCTCGCCACTCAGCTTCTCGACGATCCGCGCCGCGACATGCTCGGCCGTCGGCGAATCGCTCAGCATCATCGTCGGCAGGCGAATCCCGCAGCGCTGCTCGAGGCCGAGCGCGAGTTCGACAGCCATCAGCGAATCCATCCCCAGATCGTTCAGCGGTCGATTGGCGTCGATCCGCTCCGGGCTGATGCAGAGCACCTGCGCGACCTCCTGGACGACCAGTTGACGAACGATACTGGCGATCTCGGCCGGCGTCCTTCCGGCGATCAGCGCGCGCAGGTCGAGCGACTCGCCGGCTTGCGGCTGCTCGCTGCGCCGGCGCTCGAGCAGTTCGAAACGCGTTCCGGCAGCCGCCGGCAGCAGCCGGGCAAGCACATTCCAGTCGAAGTTCGCCGGGGTGAGGAATCCAGTGCTGTCGGTCAGCGCCCGGTCAAGCTGGGTAAGCGCCGCAGCCGCGCTGATCGGCGGCCGACCAAGGCGCTGCTCCAGGCTGTCCCTGACCGTTGCGTTGCGCGTCAGGTAGCCGGCGTCGCCGATCGGCCCCCAGGCAATACAGGTGGCGGGCAGACCCAGGTGGCGGCGCAGTGCGGTCAGTCCTTCGACACCCGCATTGGCCGCGACATAATTGGCTTGTCCCGGGTTGCCGATCGCGGTGGTCACCGACGAGTAGACGATAAAGTGTTCGAGCGGTACGTCGAGCGTCGCCTGGTGCAGATTCCAGGCGCCGAGCAGCTTGGCCGCCAGCACGCTGGCGATGCCCTCCGCGTCGAGCGTGGCGAGCAGCCGGTCATCGTAAGTCGTCGCCGCGTGCAGGATCCCCTTCAGCGGCGGCATGCTGGTCTTTACTCGCTCGACCAGCGTGCGCACCGCGTTGGCGGCACTGATGTCGCAAGCCTGGGCGAGCACGTTGACGCCCTGCGCGGCAAAGGCTTCGACGATCTCTTTGGCGCCCGGTGTCTTCAGACCGCGCCGGCCGACCAGCACGAGGTTGCCGACACCGCGCTCGGCCAGCCAGCGCGCCGACTCGAGACCGAAGCCGGCGAGACCGCCGCTGACGATCCAGGTACTCTCCCGGGAGAAGCTGATCGCCGGCGCGGCGCGCGCCGGCTGTTCGACCGGCGGCTGCGCATCGCCCAACGAGACGACGATCTTGCCGATATGGCGCGCCTGCTGCATGCTGCGGAAGGCGTCGACGACGCGCTCGGCGGTAAAGCTGCGGTAGGGTAGCGGCACCAGCGCTTCCTCGCGAAACAGCGCCATCAGCTCGCGAAACAGGCGCGCTGCGAGTTTCGGCCGGCCGATCAGCAACTGGTCGGCGTCGATACCGAAATAGCTGATGTTGTTCCTGAACGGGCGCAGGCCAAGGGGCGTGTTCTCGAAGAAGTCGCGCTTGCCCAGTTCGAGAAAGCGGCCGAACGGCCTGAGCACATCGAGGCTGCGCCGCATCGCTTCGCCGGCGAGCGAGTTAAGGACGACATCGACGCCTTCGCCGGCAGTCGCGGCAAGGACATCGTCGGCGAACGACAGACTGCGTGAATCGAACACCCGATCGGCGCCGAGCAGCCGGACGAAGTCACGCTTTTCTTCGCTACCGGCGGTAGCGTAGATCTCGGCACCGAGATGGCGCGCCAACTGCAGGGCAGCGATGCCGACGCCGCCGGCTGCACCATGAATCAGTACGCGCTCGCCCGGCTGCAGGTCGCCCAGGTGTTTGAGCGCGTAGTAGACGGTGAAGAACACCGTCGGCACGCTGGCGGCGGCTTCGAAGGACCACTCTTCAGGCATCAGCGCGACGGCATCGGCGCGCGTCACGACATGGCTGGAAAAGGACGACGCCGCGAAACCCAGGATCGCATCGCCGGGCAGGCGGTCGGTCACCCGGGCGCCGACGCGGCTGACTACGCCGGAAAATTCCAGACCGAGGCTGGCGCCGGCAAAGCCATTGTCGACCGCTTCGTCGGGTAGCAGCCCCATCAGATACATCAGATCGCGGAAATTGAGGCCAACCGCCTGCGTGCAAACCTCGATTTCGTCGTCGCGCAGGGGACGTTCACGATCGGCCAGCCAGACCAGATTGCGCAACTGCCCGGGCGTGTGAAAATCGAGCCGGAAGCGCTTTTCCGGCGCAGCCTGGGCGACCGGCGATGCGCTCTCCTCGTGCAGCACCAGGCAGTGACGCGCGGCGCCGGAAAGGATGATCTCGCTGGCACCGTCCGGGCGCAGCAATTCGTTTTCCAGCCGAGCGGGCAGGTCCGGCGCGCCCGGGTCGCACGCCAGGTCGAGCAGCGTGCAGCCAAGCTGCGGATACTCGTTCATGACGACGCGACCGAATCCCCAGACCGCGGCTTGCGCCGGGTTGGGCGAACTGGCGTCCGGCAGGCCGCTGGCAAGCGCGCCGCCGCGGGTAAGGATCGACAGACGTGGCGGCTTGCCGGGCTGGGCGGCAAGCACCTGCACTTCGGTGAGCAGCCCGGCGATGGTCGCCGCCGCGCGCTCTGGCGGATCGTCCCAGCCAAGCAGGCAGACCAGATGCTTGGGCAGCGTGGCTGGCGCCAAGTGGCTGGCCACGCTGACTCGTTGCGCACACGACTCGAGGCGCGCGGCCAGTTGGCTGGCGAGTCGCGCCGACGCCTCATCGGCGAGTAGCAGCCAGTCAGCCGCGGCCGGCACCGGCAAGGCAGCAAGGTCGCCCGCCGGGCGCCGGGCGAGCAGCAGGTAGGCGCCTTCGCTCAAGCCTTCGGCCGCCGGTTCCAGGAACTGCTCACAATCCGCGAAGCCCTCGTCGAGCAAGGCCTGCTGCCAGGCTTCCGGGGCGAGCAGCGAAGAAAGCGGTACGCTCGTCGCCGCGTCTTCATGCCACCAGCCGGGATCGATACCCTCCAGGAAATTGGCGCTCCAGTCGGCATGACGCTCGGCGAGCAGTACGATGCCGCCGGCTGCCAGCCAGCGCCGCGTCTGCGCCAGAGCGGCGTGCGGACTGGGCGTGCGATGCAGCGTATGGCGCAGGATGACCAGGTCGAAGGCCTCCGGCAAGCGCTGATCGCCGGGCAGTTGCCAATCGGCCGAAAAAGTCGTCACGACGATACTCGGATGCTCCTGGTACTCGGCCTGCTGGCGGGCCTGCGCTGCCTCAGTCGGCAAGGCCAGCACGTAATCGAAGCGATCGGCAGCGAGCGAAGCGAGCAGAATTCTCGGCAGGCTGCTCGCACCGGCAGCGATCTCCAGGACGCGCAGACGGCGCGAGCTCGGCCAGTTGCCGATCAGATGGCGCAGCATTCCGTCAAACGCGAGGCGCAGTCCGCGATAAGCCGGATCGTCGTCATAGAGCACCTCGGCGACCGGCGAATGGTGCAGCTCGTCAAGCAACGCGCGGCCGTCGATGGCACCGGCGAGCAAGGCCGGCAACTGCCGGCCGACGCGCCCGAGCAAGGTCAGTTGCGGCAGGCACGCCGGCGAATCGCGCAGCAGCGTCTGCCAGAGCCCATCGGCCGGCGGCAGGTCGGCGTCGGTCGTCACCGACCACTGCTCGCCATCCTGCCGAAGCAGCCCCTCGCGGCTCAACAAATCGGCCAGCCAGCGACCATGCGGCGTCGCCGGAAACTGCCCCCACCCCGCCGGTTGCTGCCCCGCAAGCTCCTGAAAAGCCTGCACGACGAAAGACAGCGTCAAGGCTTCGATGAGCGGCAGCGTTTCCTTGAACCAGGTCTGGCGTTGGCTCTTCTCTTCCGCCAGCGCCGCGCGCGCTTGCCCGGCAAGCTCGGCCACGGGTGGCATTGCGCTGACCAGGCCGTCCACCGGATGCGGTCGCAGCCAGGGAACGATGCGCCAGTTGGCCAGCGCCTGGCGCGCGCGCTGCGTGAGCCGCACGGCGCGGAAGCGGCAAGCGCTGGCCCGCGCGAGCAGTCGGTCCTGATCGTCGAGGAGAGCAAAATCGGCGATAAACGAGCGCGCGCTTTGCCGGCGCAGACGCGCGCGCAAGCGCGCGGCCGGTCCGCCACGGCAAAGGTCGATTCGCCCACACTTGACCGGCAACAAAGCCATTGCCTGCCCCGCCTCGATCTCCGCCGCGAAGAAATCGACCAGCGACTGGAAGCACAGATCGAGCAGCGCCGGATGCAGAAGGTAGTCGTCGCGGCTGAGCGCAGCCTCCAGTTCGAGGTCGGCTTCCAGCTCGGCAACAAGTTCGCCCGCACCGACGCGGGCAGCGCGCAGGCCCTGGAAAAGCGGGCCGTAGTCGAGACCGAGTTGCGCCGCCAGGTGATAGTGCGTCGCGCGGTCGACCTGTCGCGTCACCACGCTTGGCGGCTCGATGCCGAGCGCGGGAAGCCGTCCGGCGGAGGCGAGCAAACGACCTGCGGCGTGCAGGGTCCATTCGTCGCTGCTCAAACGCTGCCGGCTCCTGATCTGAAATCCGCCGTCGCGCGGATTGACCACCAGCCGCAAGCTGCGGCCGTGTTCGCCGTCGAAAACCAGTGGCGAGACGATGTCCAGCCCGTCGACGATCAGGTGTTCTCCGCCGATCAACTCGCGGGCGGCGGCGAGACCCATCTCGACATAGGCAGCACCGGGATAGACCACTGCCCCACCGACCTGGTGCTCGGCCAGCCAGGGCAGGACGAGTGGATCGAGCGTGTTCTCCCAGGCCGCTTCGGCGTCGTGCAGACGCCAGCCAAGCAGCGGATGCACACGCCGCCTTTCGCTCGGCGGCGCCCCCTCATTCGTCGTCGGATGCCAATGGCGTTCGCGCTGCCAAGGGTAGTTGGGCAGACGTACGCGCTGCGCCGGACGGGAAAAATAGGTGTGCAGTTGCGTCGGCGTAAGCAGCAGGTGTGCGCGCAAGGCGGTCTCGGCGATCGCGTCGACGCCGTCGTCGGTGCGCCGCAGGCTGGGCATGACTCTCCCGCGGATGCCGGCAGCGCTCAGGCTCTCACCGATGTAGCGCTGCAGGATGGCATGCGGGCCGATTTCGACGAACACGCGGCAACCCAGTTCGGCGAGTTTGCCGATCGCCTCGGAAAAGCGCACCGGTTCGCGCACGTTGCGCCACCAGTAGCCGGCACCGAGCGTGCTGCCGTCCATCACATCGCCGCTCACTGTCGACACGAAGAGTGCCGCACGCGTCGCCGCCGGGCGAATTCCGGCCAGCCGGGCGAGCAGGTTCGCGGCGGTCGAATCCATCTGCCGACTGTGAAAGGCGTAGTCGAGATCGAGCAGGCGGAAGAATGCACCGCGCCGCTCGACCCGCTCCTGGACGCGCAGCAAGCCGGGCAGCCTGCCGGCCAGCGTCACGTTGCCCGGACTGTTGATCCCGGCCAGTTCGACCTCGAGATCTCCCCCCAGCTCGCGCATCAGCTCGTCGATGACGCTCGCCGACAGGCCGACGGCGGCCATTCGTCCGCTTCCGCGCGTCGTCGCCTGCGCCTGGCTGCGCGCGCAGATGACGCGGATGGCCTGGGTGAGATCAAGCGCGCCGGCGGCCCAGGCAGCCGCGATTTCGCCCACGCTGTGCCCGGCAACGGCCAGCGGGTGCACCCCCAGTTCGCGCAGCAGGGTCGTCACGCCGACCTGGAGCGCGAAGAGCAGCGGCTGTGCAACGCTCGTGTCCTCAAGTCTGACCGGGTCAGCGGCGTCCACCTCGGCGAGCAGCGAAAAGCCCGTCGCGGCATCCATGGCGTTGGCCATGCCCGCCAGGATCTCGGCAAAACGCGGCGATTCGGCGAGCAGCGCACGACCCATTCCGGCCCACTGGGCGCCGTTCCCCGAATAGATGAAAGCCACCCCGCCACCCGCCGGCAGGGCATCCTCGACGACCACGCCCGGCGGCGTTTCGCCCTGCGCATAACGCTCGAGCAGAGCTGCGACGGCGGCCGGCGAATCGGCATGCAGCGCGAGGCGCTTTTCCATGCGCTCGCGCCGATGCGCGACGCCATGCGCGAGGTCATAGTAGTCGGCGGCTGAACTGGCGTGCAGCAACGGCGCATAACGACCGGCCATGGCGCGCAAAGCCGCATCGCTGCGCGCCGAGAGAAAGAGCGGCGGCGTCGCAATATCGTCGGCCAGCCGGTCCGCCGCGGGTGGCCGCCTGAACTCCTGCAGCAGGACATGCGCGTTCGCGCCGCCAAAACCGAAAGAGCTGACGGCACCGAGCAGAGGCCTGCCATTGGCGCTGCGCAAGGTGCGGTATTCGGTGACCAGTTCGAGATTCAGGCGCGCGAAATCGATATGCGGATTGGGCGTGCGCAAGTGCAGTGCCGGCGGCAGCGCCTGGTTCTTCAGTACGAGGACGGATTTGATCAGCCCGGCCAGACCGGAAGCGGGTTCCAGATGGCCAAGGTTGGCCTTGACCGACCCGATGGGCAGCGCCTGGCTGCGCCCCTGGCCATAGACCGCACCGATTGCGGCGGTTTCGATCGGGTCGCCGACCGCCGTACCCGTGCCGTGCGCCTCGACGAAATCGACTTCGTCGGCGGTGCGACCGCTGCGCGCGAGCACCGCGCGCATCAGCTCGGCCTGCCCTTCGCGGCTCGGAATGGTAATTCCCGTCTTGCGCGCGCCGTCGGTATTCACCCCGCTGGCGAGAATCACCGCGTGGATCTCGTCGCCGTCGGCCAGCGCCTTGTCGAGCGGCTTGAGCAGGACGACGGCGCCGCCCTCGGCACGCACGTAGCCGTCCCCCGCCGCGTCGAAAGCCTTGCAGCGCCCGTCAGCGGACAGCATCGACGCCTTGGTGAAGCCAATGAACGGGTAGGGGTGCAATAACAGGCTGACGCCGCAGACGAGAGCGCTGCCCGCTTCGCCGGTGCGCAGACTGGTACACGCGTGGTGCAAGGCGACCAGCGACGACGAGCAGGCGGTGTCGACGGCGAGCGACGGTCCATGCAGGTCGAAGACGTAGGAAAGACGATTCGCGGCGAGGCTCAGCGTGTTGCCGGTCATCGAGTGCGCGGTCGTGCTCGCCAGATCGTTCAGCCCGTATGCGCCGTAGTCGAGCCCGGAGATACCGACGTAGACCGCGCAGTCGGAACCGGCCATCGACGAGGGCGGAACGCCGGCGTTTTCCATCGCTTCCCAGGTGAGTTCAAGAAGCAGGCGCTGCTGCGGATCGAGCCAGGCGGCCTCGCGCGGCGAGATGCCGAAGAAACCGGCGTCAAACTCGTCGATGCGCGACAGGATGCCGGCGGAAAAACTGATGCTGCGCCCGGGTTCCGAGCGCTTGCCGTGCTCGAGCTCAGCAACCGCCCAACGCTCGGCGGGAACGCGCGTGACGAGATCGCGGCCTTCCTTCAGGGCATTCCAGAAGCTGGCCTCGTCGCTCAGATCGCCCGGCAGGCGGAAGGCCATACCGACGATGGCAACGGCCGACGACGACTGCGCCGCGCCTGCCACACGCGTCGGCCGCCGGCCCTCGGCCGTCTTCGCACTCCGCCCATTCTTCCTGAGTTGCTTCATCAGTCAGCCCCCATCTGCGGCAAGCTCTCTTCGCCAAGCACGAAGAAGCGGCCAATGCGTCTGCATCCGCTCAATAGGCCATACCGCAGCTACCATTCTTGAAGGAAACCCCTGTCGTTTCTGTGGCGACGTCGTGATTGTGTCCACAAACAACTCGCGCGTCAAACGCGAGCAGGCCATTGGCGTAACGGTGCCCGGGAGTGGTGCTTGGTTAGCGCGCGGTCAGAACAATCGTCAGCTCGGCCTGGGGTTCATGGCCTGCCTTTCCGGGTCAACACCGGGACGCGCGCCCAAGTCATTTCGCGAAGAGCGCTTCTTTTCCACCCGATTCACTAACGGCGCGCCAAGCGCGAACTTTAGCATTAGATCGCGCATCTTCGGTCGACTGCGAGGCGAAGCGGAGCGTCCGGCGCGGGCCGGGTGGCCGGTGCATCGCCGCCAGCCAGAGCGCTTCCGAGCGAATTCCCGATGCCTCGCCTGAGCGCGTCACGCACTTCAAAGGTAGCAGTGGCAAGCGGGTGAAAGCCCGGCCGCAGGGCTTGCCGAGCGCAGTCTCGGCGCCCATCCCGTTCAATTCACCGGGGAGACGCTTCAGTGCGGCGTGCAACGGTTCAATGGGCGTGGTTCGTAAGGAGGGCTCGTGCGGTGCACGACTGCACATGCGGCTGCCGCGCTCGTTCCCCGCCGGTCGGCCGACCTGCTGCGGGCACGCAAACCCGCCTGGACGCGACTTGCCCACCGCGTCGCGCGGCCGGGCAGTCAGCGGCGGCCGCCGAGGCCGAGGTAGCTGGCGACGACGCGCGGGTCGCTGGCCAACTGACGGCTGGCGCCTTCCAGCGCGAGCTCGCCGGTTTCCAGGACGTAGGCGTAGTCGGCTACCTGCAGCGCGGCGCGTGCGTTCTGCTCGACGAGGAGAATCGCCACTCCGGTTCGCTTGAGCTGCGTGATCGTGCGGAAGATTTCCCGGATGATCAGCGGCGCCAGTCCGAGACTCGGTTCGTCGAGCAGCAGCAGGCGTGGTTTGGCCATCAAGGCGCGGCCCATGGCGAGCATTTGCCGTTCGCCACCGGAAAGCGTTCCGGCGGTCTGCTCGCGACGTTCCATCAGGCGCGGAAAAACGTTGAAGACGTCTTCCATGGTTTCCAGCGAATCACGGTGTCCCGCGCGATAGCGATCGAAAGCACCGAGCAGAAGGTTGTCGGCGACGCTCATTTCGGCGAAGAGCTCGCGCTTCTCGGGAACGAGCGTCATTCCCAGACGGACGAGCTGTTCGACGCTGCGCCCGCCGTGCTGCCGTTCGCCGAGGTAGACGATGTCGCCACTCGCCGGCAGCAGGCCGATCAGCGCGCAAAGCAGCGTCGTCTTGCCAGCGCCGTTCGGTCCGATCACGGTGACGATCTCGCCGCGGTGGACCTTGAGCGAGATGCCGTGCAGGGCGTTGACCTTGCCGTAGCTGACCGACAGCTTGTCGACCTCGAGCACGACGGTGCGTTCGTTACCCTGATCAGCCGGGCTCATTCGACACCTCCCAGGTAGGCTTCGACGACCGCCGGGTTACGCTGGATGTCCTCGGGCAGACCCGCCGCGAGCTTCTGACCGAACTCCATGACGACCACCCGATCGGCCAGGCCCATGACGAAGTCCATGTCGTGCTCGACGAGCAGGATGCCGATCCCTTCGTCGCGCAGCCGGCGCAGCAGGTCGCCGAGTGCCTGCTTTTCAAGGTAGCGCAGGCCGGCGGCGGGTTCGTCGAGGAGCAGCAGGCAGGGATCGGCGGCCAGCGCTCGGGCAATTTCGACGATGCGCTGCTTGCCCAGCGGCAGACTGCCGGCCGGCTCGTGCATCTGCTCGCTCAGGCCGCAGCGCTCGATCTGGCGGGCTGCCTCGAAAAGGAGGCGATCCTCCTCATCCCGGTCGGCGCGGCAAGCGGCGGCGACGAAACCCTTGCGACCGCGCAGATGGGCGCCGATGGCGACGTTTTCGAGGACGCTCATGCCGGGCAGCAGGCGCACGTGCTGAAAGGTGCGGCTCATGCCGCGGCGCGCGATGTCGCGTGCGGGCAGCGACTCGACGCGCTCGCCGCGGAAGATGACGCTGCCCGAGGTCAGCGGATCGACGCCCGAGATGCCGTTGAACATCGTGCTCTTGCCGGCGCCGTTCGGGCCGATCAGCGCCATCACCTCGCCCGCCCTGACCTGGAAGTTCATGCGGTCGTTGGCAACCAGCCCGCCAAAACGCTTGCAGGCGTCCTTGACCTCGAGCAGGACGGCGCCGGCAGCCGGGCGTTCGCGACGGGCGAGCGGTGGCGCCTCTCTGAGCTGTGCGCGCGTCGGCGGCTGCGGGAAGTGACGCGCGATCATCGGCCAGACGCCATCGCGCGCGCGCTGCAGGACGAAGATCATCAGCACGCCGAAAACGATGATTTCGAAGTTACCGCTCTGTCCGAGCAGCTTCGGCAGCCAGTCCTGCAGCCACTGTTTCAGGATGCTGATCAGTCCGGCACCGACGATCGCGCCCCAGACGTGTGCAACGCCGCCGATTACCGCCATGAACAGGTATTCGATTCCCTGCGTCAGCGAAAACGGCGTCGGATTGACGAAGCGTTGCAGGTGTGCGTAGAGCCAACCGGAAGTACTCGCGTAGAGCGCGGCGAGGGTGAAGATGACAATCTTCGAACGCGCGGTATGCACGCCCATCGCTTCGGCCATCACCGATCCACCGCGCAAGGCGCGGATGGCGCGCCCTTCGCGCGAGTCGAGCAGGTTGCGCGTGGCGAGCAGCGCGAGCAGGAGAACGGCCCAGATCAGGTAGAAAAATTCGCGCCCGGTCTTGACCTCGAGGTCGAAGAGCGTCAGCGGCGGAATGCCGGTCAGCCCGGTGTGCCCGCCCAGGCCGGCAAGGTTGCCGAACAGGTAGTACAGACTGATCCCCCAGGCGATCGTCCCCAAGGGGAGAAAATGCCCGGACAGGCGCAAGGTCACCAGTCCGAGCGAAATGGCGACGACCGCGGTGACCAGCAGGCCGGCCGGCAAGGTGAGCCAGGGCGAAACGCCGTGGACGGTGGTGAGATAAGCCGACGAATAGGCGCCGAGTCCGACGAAAGCCGCCTGGCCGAAGGAAGTGAGTCCGCCGACCCCGGTCAGCACGACGAGGCCGAGCGCGACGATCGCGTACAGGCCGATGTAGTCGAGCAGCGTGATGTAGAACTCGGGCAGCAGCAGCGGTGCGACGAGCAAGGCGACGATGAAGATCGCGAGCAGGGTGGTCGAGCGCACGGCCGGCATCATTGCTCCTCGACGTGCGTCGTCTTCAGCGAGCGCCAGAGGAGCACCGGAATGATCAGCGTAAAGACGATCACTTCCTTGAAAGCGCTGGCCCAGAACGAGGAGTACGACTCGAGCAGGCCGACCAGCGCGGCACCGGCAGCGGCGACCGGGTAGCTGGCCAGGCCGCCGATGATCGCTCCGACGAAACCTTTCAGCCCGATCAGGAAGCCCGAATCGTAATAGATTGTCGTGATCGGTGAAATCAGGATGCCGGAGAGGACACCGATCAGCGCGGCGAGGGTAAACGACAACATGCCGGCAAGCGTTCCGGAGATTCCCATCAGGCGTGCGCCGGTGCGGTTCATTGCCGTCGCGCGCAGCGCCTTGCCGTAGATCGTCCGCTCGAAAAACAGGTACAAGGCAATGATCAGCCCCAGACTGGCGACGATGACGAGCACCGTCTGTCCCTGCAGCAAAGCGTCGCCGACGGCGAAACTGACTTCGGTAAACGGCGGCGTGCGCGAGCCTTCGGCTCCGAAGAAAAGCAGTCCGAGGCCGGTCAGCGCGACATGTACGGCAACCGAGACGATGAGCAGGACGAGCACCGACGCCTCGGCCACCGGTTGATAGGCGAGACGATAGATCATCGGCCCGAGCGGCACGACCAGCATCAAGGCGAGCAACACTTGCACCGGCAAGGGCAGCGTCGCCGCCGAAACGGCGATCAAGGTTCCGGCGAGGAGCAGCGGGACACCGACGTTGAGCAGGACGATCAGCGGCAGGCGGCGCAGTTGCCCGGCGCGTACCGCGCGGCTGCCTTCGAGCACGCCGATCAGCACGCCGAGCGCGAGCAGCAGCCAGACGGTTCCCGGCAACTTGCCGGCCTGCAGGCTGGCCAGGGTCAGCGCACCGAAGGCGACGAACTCGCCCTGGGGAATGAAGATGACGCGGGTAACGGCAAAAACGAGCACCAGAGCAAGCGCCAGCAGCGCATAAATCGCGCCGTTGGTGAGGCCGTCCTGGCCGAGCAGCAAGGCAATCTGCAAATCCATCGGAGTATCCACACAGGCGGCACGGGCGCCGTACCGCCTGCCGCGGCCCCGTTCAGGGGCGCGCCGAACGAGAAAGTTAATGCGTTACTGAACGAGCTTCCAGTTACCGCCTTCGATGCGGACCATGACGCGGGCACGTTGATCGAAACCCAGGTGATCCTGCGCGCTCAGGTTGAAAACGCCGTGCGCGGCAGTCACGTTACGCGTTGCTTCGAGCGCATCGCGCAAGGCCTTGCGGAATTCGCGCGTGCCCGGCTGGCCTTTCTTCAGCGCTTCCGGCACAGCGCTGGCGAGCAGCTTGGCGGCGTCCCAGGCGTGCGCGCCGAAGGTCGACACGCTTCCCTTGCCGTGCGCGGCTTCGTACTTGTTCACGTACTCGAGCGCCGCCTTCTTGATCGGGTTGCTGTCGGGCAGTTGTGCGGCGACCAGCACCGGCCCGGCGGGCAGCAAGGTTCCCTCGCAGTCCTTGCCGCAGACGCGCAGGAAGTCGGCATTGGCGACCCCGTGCGTCTGATACATCATTCCCTTGTAACCCTTTTCTTTCAGAGACTTCTGCGGCAGAGCGGCCGGCGTCCCGGCGCCCCCGACGAGTACGGCATCGGGCTTGGCGGCCATGATCTTCAGGACCTGTCCGGTGACCGAGGTATCGGCCCGATTGAAACGCTCGTTGGCGACGATCTGGATCTTGCGCACCTCGGCGATCTTCGAGAACTCGTTCCACCAGCCCTCGCCGTAGGCATCGGCAAAGCCGATGTAGGCGACGCTCTTCACGTTGTTGTTGGTCATGTGCTCGACGATGGCCGTGGCCATCTGCGCGTCGTTCTGCGGCGTCTTGAAGACCCAGTAGCGCTTGGCGTCCATCGGTTCGATGATGCGCGAGGACGCGGCCATCGAGATCATCGGCGTTTCCGCCTCGGCGACGACGTCGATCATGGCCAGCGAATTGGGCGTGATCGTCGACCCGACGATGACGTCGACCTTGTTTTCGGCGATCAGCTTGCGCGTGTTCTTGACCGCCGTCGTCGTATCCGAAGCGTCGTCGAGAACGATGTAGTTGACCTTCTGGCCGGCAATCGTCGTCGGCAGCAAGGCGAACGAATTCTTTTCGGGGATGCCGAGCGAGGCGGCCGGCCCGGTGGCCGAGAGGGTAACGCCGACGTTGATGTCGGCGTGAACGGTGACGGCAAACGCGGCCGCCAGAACGGCCAGCAGGCGGCCGATGCGTGCGTTGATTCTCATGGTGTCCCCTGACAAGGTGGTTTGATGTGGCCGCGGCGACGCCGCCGCAATCAGCGCGTCGAAAAGGGTGCATTGTGCGACCAGCGCCAGCGTGAGACAAGTCTAGGCGAACGTATCATGCGCAAATTTCACGATAAAGGCGCTCACGACGCACAAAAAGACGATTCTGACGAAGCGACTGCCGTGCCGAAGCGCAAGATGTGTGCCGAGCAACGAACCAAGGACATTGGCGCAGGCCATCACGACGGCGACTTGCGGCAGGAAATGACCACTCGGAATGAAGTAGCCGAGCGCCGCCAGATTGGTTGTCATGTTCACCACTTTGGCCGCTGCCGAGGCGTGCAGAAAGTCGAAGCCGAAGAAGCGGATGAACAGGAAGATCAGGAAACTGCCGGTGCCCGGACCGAAGAAGCCGTCGTAGAAACCGATCGCGCCACCGAGCAACAGCGCGTAGGCAAACTCGCGCCGACCACTGTGTTGCGGTCGGTGGACCGTCCCCAGGTCAGGACGCAGGAAAGTGTAGGCGGCCGCCGCAATCAGCAGGATCAGGATCAGCGGCCGCAGCAGCAAGGGCGGGAGCCAGGCGACGGCGAGCGCGCCGGCGTACGAGCAGGCAAACGCCGCAAGTGCCGCCGGCAGCGTCGTACGCCAGGGCATGTCGACGCGTCGCGCGTAGCGCCAGGCGGCATTCGCCGTGCCGAAAATGCTGGAAAACTTGTTGGTGCCGAAGAGCGTCGCCGGTGTGGCCTGCGGCAGCGCACTGAACAGCGCCGGGATCTGGATCAGCCCGCCGCCGCCGACCAGCGAGTCGATGAAACCGGCAAACAGCGCTGAAACGGCCAGACCCAGCAGCAGCGCGGCGCTGATCTCGTCGCTCATCGGCAATCAACGCGCTCGGTTGGTCCTGCGCGTTTTCTGGCGCGTCGGGTGGCTGCCGGTCTGAGCGTCGGCTGCCGGTGCGGCAAGCGCCGCCAGCCAGTCGGCGATCTGGCGGTAGACCCGCGCATCGGTGAGCAGCTCCCGATGCTCCAGGCGACCGACCGCGGCGCTCTGCACATTAGCGCCGATCATCGGGGCGCTGGCGCTGCCCGACCTGAGCGCCCGATCGGCAAGAAAGCTGTCAAAGCGATGCTCGACATCCTCGGCCAGGCTGCCGGCCAGAAAGCGGCAGGCAATCCGGCTCAGGTCGGCTGGCGTGTGCGTGACGACAGTCGGCACGTCCGGCCGCGCGAGTGGAGCGGCGCGCAGCGTCGCCGCGACCTGCTGGCCTAGCCGTTCGACGGGTGAGGCAAGTTGCGGTGCGCCGAGACAGATCAGCATGTCGGTCGATTCGGGCCAGTGCATTCCGGCCCTTGCCGCGTCTTCGCAGGCGGCCAGCGCGAGCAGGCCGCCCGTGCCGTGGCCGAGAAGAATGATGCGCGATGCGGCGTGCGGCCAGCCGGCGTGCAGTTGTTCGAGCAGCGCGGCGAGCGCCGGGCCGTTTTCGCTCAGCGGCAGGTCGGCACGATAGCGCACGTAGATCGGCGTATAGCCGAAATCTGCCTGCAGTTGCCGGCCGAAATCGGCGCTCGGCATGGTCGCCGGAGCGCTCGCGGAGGTCGCAGGCAGCGCTTGCCAGGCAGTCTCGTCGCAGCCCTGGCCATGGATGAAGACGCTGATCCGCGGACCCGCTTGCGGCCACGTCGCGCGGATGGCGGCCGCCTCTGGTGGCACGACAGCGCCGCCGACACGAAGCGTCGGAGCAAGCGTCCATGGCCTCTCGCGGTTTGCCGGCTGCCCCCCGAAAGCGTCGCTCAACACGCTCCGCACACGGCTGGCGAGCCGTCCGGGCGGCGGCTGCGCGCGACCTCGCGTGTGCCGTTCTTCGATTGATGCGGCCAGCCCGAACAGCGCGTTGCTGCTCGAATCGACCGCCTGATAGACACTGGCGAAAAGTCCGTCGTGCGCCCGCTCGACCAGGTGGACCGGTCGGGCGAGCAGCGGGACGCGGCGCAGCACTGCGAACGACTTGCCGGCAATCGCGCTGTGCAGCGCGCGCACCTGCGCTGCCGTCGCCTGTACGGCGGCTTGTGCTCGCTGACTGTAGCCGACACGAGGGCGAAGCGCTTCCGTGGTTTTCTTTCCGGCGGTCATCGGATGTCCTGAGAGCGTGTATAGGGTCGAAAGCACCGCCAATCGGCCGCCTTGCCGGCGGGCAACCCCCCTGACGCTCCGACAGCGTGCTGCACGGCCGCCATCGTACGCGTCAGGGCAAGCTTTGGCGAGGGCGAGCCGGCGCGCGCGCTCAGTCAGTCGCCGCGAGTATCGTCGCCGCCTCGGCGTGCAGCTCGCGCAAGGACTCTTCGGTGAGACCAAGGAGAAGCAGCGACGCTTGGCCAAGTTTCGTCCACTCCTGCGTTCGGCTGGCACCGGTCAGTTGCTGCAGCAGATGTTCAGCGGTCTGGCTGACAGCGATCAGGCGACTGCCGACCAGCGGCGGATCCGCCCCGAGACAAGCGATCGCCGACGGTTCATGATGCGCGCGAATCGCCTGGCAGATCTCGTCGGGGAGCCACCATTCGGTCGCCAGCAGGCTGCCGACGACCGCGTGGTCGGTCGGGTAGTCGGCCTGCTCGACGGCGGTAAAGCTGCGTTCGGCGTCGCCGTTGGCGCGCGCCAGCGTCTGTCGGTAGTCGGCGAAGCGACGCAACAGGATGACGATTCCACAGTCGCGGAAGAGTCCGAAAGTATAGGCGTCGGCAGCGTTCAGACCGGGCGGAGCGAGGGTTTGCGCGAGCCAGCCGGAAAGCGCGGCGATGCGCGCCGACGAGTCCCAGAAGCGAACGTAGTGCGCACTGTTCGGAAACGCACGCCGCAGGCTGATCGCCGCAACGGCGCGCGCGGTCAGTTCCAAGCCGAGCAGCACGAGCGCCTCGGAAACCGAGCGCACGCGCGTGCGCAGGCCGAAGTACGGCGAATTGGCCGTCTTCAGCAAACCGGCGGCGAGCCCGACATCTGCCTTGATCAATTGCCCGATGCGGTGAAAGCACGGATTCTCGCTGAGCACCTCGACTCTGATCCGGTCGATGATCTGCGGGCGCGGCGGAATGTCGATTGCCCGGATGGCATCGTCAAGCGCATTGGCAAGTGATGGCCGGCCGTTTGGCCGACCGCGCGTCGGGACATTCATCGTGCTCTCAACCACTCCAGAAGCGCCTCCTCGGGCATCGGCCGGGCGTGCAGGAAGCCCTGCGTCGCGTCGACTCCAGCGGCCTTGGCGGCCGCCAGTTGTTCGACCGTTTCGATGCCCTCGGCAACGACCAGCATCCCCAGTTCGCCGGCCAGGCGCGTGATCGCCCGCAGAATGGCGAAGGCGCGCCGGTCTGCAGGCAGTTCGCTGATGAAGGCGCGGTCGAATTTCAGTTTCGTCGCCGGCAGGTCTTTCAGGTTCGACAGGCTCGAATAACCGGTGCCGAAGTCGTCGATCGCCAGCCCGACGCCGGCCGCGCGTGCGCCGCGCAGATTGGCCTGAACGATCGGCGAAGCATCCATGAAGAGCGACTCGGTCAGTTCGAGTTCGATTCCAGCGGGCGGAACGTCGGCACAGATCAGCGCCGCGTGCAGGACGCTGAGAAAGCTGGGCGAGGTCAGTTGAGCACGCGAGACATTGACCGCCACCTTGGCGCGGCAACCCTGGCAGCGCAGACGGGCGGCGCAACGGGTGCTCTGCAACAGGCTCCATTCACCCAGCCGGACGATCAGCCCGGTCTTCTCGGCCACCGGAATGAATTGTTGTGGCGAGACCGCTCGCCCGGCGACCGAGCAGCGCATCAGCGCTTCGACCGCTTCGAGGCTGCCGTCCGGGCGAAGCAGGGGTTGGTAGTGCAGTTCGAGTCCGCCATTTTCGAGTGCGCCGTGCAGGATGCTTTCGACCTCCAGTTCCTCGCGTGCGAGTTGGGCGCCGGAAGCGCCGCGCGGCGGCTCGGCGGCTTTGACGACGAAGCGGTTGCCACCCTGGCGTTTGGCTTCCATCATCGCCCGGTCGGCACGTTCGAGCAGGCTGAGCGGATCATCGGTGCTGCTGCGCGCGGCGATGCCGATGCTCACCGCAGGTCGAAAGAGGATGCTGCCGAGCGGCATCGGCTGGTCGACGACGACCAGCAACTGCCCGGCGATTCGTTCGACGCTGGGCGCATCGAGTGCGGGCAGCAGCACGACGAACTCGTCGCTGCCGACGCGCAGGAGCGTGCGGCGCACGCCGACCACCGAGCGGATGCGCTCGGCGATGCGGGCAATGACGGCGTCGGCCTCGGCGTAGCCGAACGAGTCATTGACCTGGCGAAAGCGGTCGAGGTCGAGCCAGAGGGCAAACAGCGTGCCCCGCGTCCGATCGGCCTCGACAAACAGACGCGCGACCAGGCGCGGGCCGACGCTGCGGACGAAGAACCCGGTCGTCGGATCGCGTTCCGGCGTCGCCGCGGCGCACGAATCGACCGCCAGCGGTCGCCGCCTGACACGCGTTGTTCCCAGCCGTTTGATGCTGTCCCTCCTTTCCGCGTCGCCGATCGCCAGCCGCCGCGATCGTCCATCTATCTGACGCCACAAGACTAAACAGGGGGGATAGCGGGCGCTTGACTTAACGCGCCTTTCGCTTGACCATTTCGGCCATCGTCGGTCGCCGCTGGGGAGGGACGGGGAGAATGCCGAAATCGGAAAGCACGCTGGCGACCGTCTGGCTGATCGTGCTGCGTCTGGTCGAGTTGCACGGCATCGATCCCAGCCAGTTCCGCCGGACTTTGGGCGTTCCCTCCGAAACGCTGCGCGATGTGCGCGCGCGTCTGCCCAGCCGCCTGTCCGATGTCGCTTTCGAACTCGCTGCGGCGCAGATTGCCGACCCGGCGTTCGCCTTGCGTGCTGCCGAATGCTGGCATCCGTCGAATCTTGGAACGATGGGTTATGCCTGGCTGTCGAGCCGCACGCTGCATACCGGGCTGAAACGGATGGAGCGCTTCTCGCGCATTCTTGGCAACCGCTTCAGCTATCGTTGTTCCGAGGAGCCGGCGGGCGTGCGCTTTACCTACGACCACGGACGCGGCGAGGCAAGCGTCGGGCCGCTGATGACCGACTTCACCTTTTCGATCGTGATCGCCATGTGCCGGGTCAACTGTGGCCACACGATGCGCCCGGCCAGCGTCCATCTGCGTCGCCGCGCGCCAGCCGATCCGCAACCCTGGCTCGCTTTCTTTGCTTGCCCGGTCGTTTTCGGCGCGGCGGAGGACAGCATCGTGCTCGCACGGGAGGTCGCCGAGGCGCCGCTGCCATCGGCCAACATACCGCTCGCCAATACCTTCGACACGATCCTCACCGAGCAGATGGCCGGGCTCTTCGAAGACGACATCGTCAGCCGCTGCAAGGCGTATGTGCTGCACCACCTGACCTCGGGTGTGGCAACCGCACCCGAGGTCGCGCGTGCCCTTTGCCTCAGCCAGCGCAGCCTGCAGCGCAAGCTCGCCGCACTCGGACTGACTTTCCAGGGCGTCGTCGACGAGACCCGGCACGAACTTGCCCGACGCTACCTCGACGACCCGGCTCGGTCGGTCACCGAAATCACCTTCCTGCTCGGTTTTTCGGAGCAGAGCGCGTTCACTCGCGCCTTCCGGCGCTGGAGCGGCATGACGCCGTCGGCGTATCGCGGTCCATCGTTCGGCTGAAAGCTGCCGGCGGCACGTTGCCGCCATCGCCAGACGCCAGTGGTCTACCATTGCAATTCGCCGGCACCGCGGGCGACTCGCCGCCGCGCACGATCGGCGCCTGGTCATCGAGCTCCGGCATCAGGCGTTGAGCGTGGAGTTCCGGAGCAAACGTGCTCAAGACTGTTTGCCCGTCCTGCCGGAACGCCCCACGGGCGACGACCGACAGGTCGCGCCGACTGGCAGGAGGCCCCGCACCCGGTGCGTCGGCCAAGGCCACCGACCCAAATGAGGAGACAAGCATGCATAGGACCGTAATCGTGTTGGGCCTGGCCAGCGCTTTGCTGAGCGCTGCGCTGCCCGTGTCGGCGCAGGACTCGCAACGCGTCGATAGCCGTCAGGCGAACCAGCAGACGCGCATCGACCAGGGCGTCAACTCGGGCGCCCTGACCGGCCGCGAGGCGACGCGCCTGGAGCGCGGACAACAGCGAGTCGCGAACATGGAAAATCGAGCCGAGGCCGATGGCCGACTGACACGCAGCGAGCGCCAGCACATTGAGCGGGCTCAGAACGTACAGAGTCGTCACATTGCCCGGCAGAAGCATGACCGGCAGCGTCGCTGAAGCGCCCGAGCGCGCGACGGCATGTCTTCTGCCGGCTACCTGCTGACGCCCGAGTTGCACGATGCCTTGGCGGCCAGGATCGGTGCCGGCGTGGCGCGCAACAGCCTGCGGCCGATCGCTGGCGGCTCGATCTCGCGCGCGCTGCGGCTCGCTGGCACCGACGGTCGACAGTGGTTCGTCAAACTGAACGAGGGCGGCCTGGCCGAGATGTTCGCCGCCGAAGCCGACGGTCTACAGGCGCTCGCCGCCTGCCCGGCGCTGCGCGTTCCCGCGGTCTGCGGCTACGGCGTCGCTGGCGCTCAGGCCTATCTCGTGCTCGCCTACCTCGACCTGCGGCCGCTGCGCGAGCACGCCGCAACGGCCGGCACGGCGCTTGCCGAACTGCACCGGATGAGCGCCCCAAACTTCGGTTGGCGGCGCGACAATTTCATTGGCAGCAGCCCGCAGGCGAATACCGCGAGCACCGATTGGCCGCACTTTTTCGCCCGTCGCCGTCTGCAACCGCAACTCGAACGCGCCGCGCGCCAGGGCTACGCCGGCCGCCTGCTTGCCGACGGCGAACGCCTGGTGGACGCCTTGGCCGTACTGTTCGCCGACGAGCAGCCGCGGCCCAGTCTGCTGCACGGCGACCTATGGTCGGGCAATGTGGCCTCAGACGCCGCCGGCCGGCTCGTTCTCTTCGACCCCGCCGTCTACTTCGGTGATCGTGAAGCCGATCTGGCCATGAGCGAACTCTTCGGCGGCTTTCCCGCCGCCTTTTACGCCGCATACCGGGCTGCCTGGCCGCTCGCCGCCGGCTACGCCGTGCGCAAGACGCTCTACAACCTCTATCACGTGCTCAACCACCTCAATCTGTTCGGTCGTGGCTACCTGGCGCAAGCCGAGGCGATGATCGGGCAACTGCTGGCCGAGATCAAGCGCTGAGACGCGCTTCCCGTGGGTGGCGACGAGCGGCCGCGGACAAGCGATTGCCCCGGCACCCTGAAGTCGACTTGCGCACGGCGGTAGCTGTCTTCTATTACGTTACTGCCGCCATTCGTAATCGTCGTCCAGTCTTCCTGCCGAAAGCAGGATGACCTCGATTTCCTCGGTGATGTCTTCCTGGCGCTGCGCGTTGTAGGCCTGCTGTAGATGCTCGCTGTCTTCTTCCAGCCTTTTCAGCGATCGGTCCATATGGGCGTGCCGCTGCCGATTCTCGGCCATCAACGAACTGTAGAGCACTTCGTTCAGCGCCGCGTAGAGGTAATATCCGGTCAGGGCTGTGCGTAGCTCCCCGTCAGGCAGATTGGTTTCCGGCGGATAGGGAGAGGCATCCGGCGCCGGCAGGTCACGCAGTGGCAGCAGGTGGCGCAGGCGGATATCGCCGGTGGCATCGCAATGGTAGAGGACCGACAGACCACAACCGGCGAGTTCACCGGTGGTGAGCAGCCGATTCAGTTCGCGGGTCAGGCGCAACAGCACCGCCGGCACCTCGTCGGCAACGCTGGCGCCGGGGAGTCGCAGCACTGCGAGTTCGCTATCACCAACGAGCCGACTGGCCAGGCGATGGCCCAGCGTGAGGACGTACCCAGGGGTGGCTTGGTTGTTGCAATGCGCTTCGCGGTAACGCAGCAACGCCTCGTTGAAGTCACCGCAAAAGCCCTGCTCCGAGCCGATCAGGATACATATTTCGCAAGCGGGCTCGGCAACCGGCAGCAGTTCTGGATGCCAGGCGAGGAAGGTGGCCGCTGTCTTTTCGATACTGGCCACCATCCTTCGTTGCGTCAGCAGAAACTCCTGCAGGATGTGCGTTTCCATCAGTGCGACGCCGCGCATGGCGGACATGATCCCAGAAATTTCCGCCAAGGCGCCCAGGCGTCTCGACAGTTCACGCCGCCGGCTCATCTCGCGTGCCTTGTAGCGCGGCACGAAGCGCCTGCCGCCACTCCTCCCGGCTGTTTTCCAGGCGCAAAGACGAGAGCCGCGGGTCTGCGATCAGCGAGGAAAGTGTCGTCGCAAGCTGATCCTTCGCCAGTCCGTCGAACCAGCCCTCGTTGTAAGCAAGCAACCAGGCCATGTGCTGTTCGGGCGCCAGAGGGGCCAGGCGTTCCTGCTTCAGTAACTCGCGCAGCAAGCTGCCACGCCGGATCTTGGCTGCGACGCCGGCCTCCAGTCGCGAGCCGAAACGCGTAAAGATCTCCAGCTCCTGAAACTGCAGGTAGTCGAGTTTTATTCGCCCAGCCTCGGCCTTGATCGCCGGATGCTGGGCTTTGCCGCCAATACGCGAGACTGAACGGGTGATGTCGATCGCCGGCAGAAACCCTGCCGCGAACAAGCGTGGGTCGAGATAGACCTGGCCATCGGTAATCGAAATCAGGTTGGTCGGGATATAGGCGGAGAGTTCCCCCTGCTCGGTTTCGATCAAGGGTAATGCCGTCATGCTGCCGCCGCCGCTAGCCGCGGCCAAACAGGTGGAGCGCTCAAGCAGGCGCGAATGCAGGTAGAAAATATCGCCCGGATAGGCTTCACGCCCGGGCGGGCGGCGCAAGAGCAACGACAGCTCGCGGTATGCCTTGGCGTGCGTCGTCAGATCGTCGTAGACCACCAGCACATCCCGCCCGGCCGCCATCCAGCCTTCTGCGAGGGCGCAGCCGGCAAACGGCGCAATGTATTTGAGCCCCGGCATGGCAGTCGCTTCGGCGACCACCACACAGGTGTATGCCAATGCGCTTGTCCGCCGCAGCGTTTCGATCGTCGCCACGACACTGGAGCGTTTCTGGCTGATCAGCACATAAACACACAGCACCTTGCGCCCCTTCTGGGCAATCACGGTATCCAGGGCGAGCGCGCTTTTTCCGACTCCCGCATCGCCGATGATCAGTTGGCGCTGCCCCTTGCCAATCGGAATCATCGTATCGATCATCTTGCAGCCGGAAACCAGCGGGCGATCAACAAAATCGCGCGCCGGAATGGGTGGTGAAGCGGTCTCCAGCGGTCGACGTGAGGTCGCCGGTATCGGTGCTCCGCCATCGAGCGGACTACCCGTCGGGTCAACCACACGACCAAGGTAGGCATCGCCGACCCCGATATCCAGCGTTCGACCGGTCAGATAGGCTGCCGCCCCGGCCTTCAGTTCCAGCTCGCCTCCACCCTGATTCAGCAAAATGGCGCCGATTCGTTTCGCCCCAAGATGAAAGACCAGGCCGCGGCTACCATCCTCGAAGCGCAACACCTCATCCATCGCAGCCGATGGCAAGCCATCTACCCAGGCTATGCCATCGCCAAACGAGATGACCCGCCCCTGCTCGACCAGTCGCAACTGCGGGTCGTAAGCTTTGAGCCAGTCAGCCTGACGCCGCAGCGGCGAAGTCAGCGACTCATCCGTCGACATGATTGGCGGCTGCCGCAAAACTGGCTGACTCATCAGTGAAATTGAAATGGACTTGCCAGGCGCCCAGGGAGATGCGCAAGCCAGCCAGTAGCCCCGGAGCCACTTCAAAAACCACGGCTACCGGCCGACCCAGGCGCTGGCTCAAGGCCTCGACAACCCGGCCGCGCTGCGCCTCATCCAGCGCAAAGGCGCTGCTTACCTTGGCCTCGAGCGCCGAGTCCCCGGCCGCCGCGCGCAAACCGGAAAGCTGTTGATCGGGAAGCTTCGCCCAATCCGCGAGCAGCAGATCGAGCATGCGCGCTTGCAGCGCGGGGGTCGCCAAGCGGCCGAGCAAGGTCGTGACAAACTGCTGCGCCTGGGCCAGTGCTGCGGTTTCCATTTCGCGCCGCATTTCCTGTTGTCGATGCGCGTCGACCGCCGCATTTCGCGCCCGCTCATCGGCCAGATCCTGCGCCAAGGATTGCATCTGCCGCGAGCGCTCAAGCGCCAGCTCGGTTTCCAGTTCAGCTCTCGCTTGAGCTTTTTCCTTACCCCAGTCAGCCAGCCGACCCTCGTACTGTGCCTGCAGACTGTGTGCCCGCAGTTCGGCTGCATGCGCTTCGCGCAAGGTTTTCTCGATGCCGGCACGTCGCTGGTTCAGCGTCTCCAGCACCGGTTTGTAGAGAAAGCGCTTGAGTATCCAGACCAGGACCAGGAAGTTGATGATCTCAAGCGCGAAAGTGGTCCAGTCGATGTGCATGACCGGTCCTATTTGAGCAGATATTCAAGAAGTGGATTGCGAAAGAGGATGATGAGGACGATCACCAGCACGTAGATGGCCAGCGACTCGATCATCGCCAGGCCAATGAATAAGGTTCGGGTAATGGACTTCTCCGCTTCCGGCTGCCTGGCAAGCGCCTCCAGCGCCTGGGTGATGGCCTTGCCCATGGCCATTGCCGGAAAAATGATGCCCAGCGCAATGGCCAGTCCGGCCACGATGGTGGATATCAGGGCAAACTAGTGCAGGTCGCTCATGGCTTGTTTCCTTCCTTGTTTGAATGGGTGGATGTCTGTTCGGCTTGGGACTGCATGCCGCCGGCGATGTAGATCAGCACCAGCATGCCGAAGATATACGCCTGAACCAGCGCCTCGATGACGTGCAGTATCAGGACGGGCACAGGAACCAGCAGCCCGGCAACAAGCAGGACGAGCAGCGCGGCCATTTCCAGGCTCATGATGTTGCCGAAGAGACGCACGGCCAGGGCCAGGGTGCGTGAGAACTCGCCGAGGATATGGAAGGGCAGAAGCACCGGACTGGGCGAGAGGTAATGGCGCAGATAGGCGCGCGGACCAGCGCTGCGAATACCATACCAATGGACCGACAGAAAGACCAGGACGGCCAGCGCCATCGTCGTCGACAAATCGCCGGTCGGCGCATGCAGCCCCGGGATCAGGCCGATCAGGTTGGCTACGGCAACGAAAATCCACAGCGTCCCGACGAAAGGCAGCAACAGTGTCGAACGTTCCGCCAGGACGGTCGCAATGGCCGAATCAATCGCCTGCACGACCCCCTCCAGCGCGCTCTGCATCATGTCCGGCTGTTCGACGGACAAGCGGCGGGTCGCCAGCCAGCAACCAAACCCGAGCACCAGCAGAATGCCCCAGGTGGTGACGACCGTTCGCGTGATGGCGAAAGGTCCGATGCTGAAAACGACGCTGAGCGCTTCCATCACCAGTTCTTCCGGATGAAGGCACAGACATTGAACACCCCAAACGCCAGACCGAGGACGATCAGATTGATCGTCCACCGCACCGAATAGCCTTCGCTCAAGCCATCCAGCCAGCGTCCCAGGTAAGCCCCACCGATCAGCGGCGCCAGGAAGAGCACCGACAAGGTACCGAGAAAGACGCTCTGGGCGAGCAGCGAGCGGCGTTCGCGCTCGGCGCCCTTGAGCCGTTCGCTATCCCGGTGCACCATGCGACGCCACTTTTCGTCGTTCATACCGGCCACCGGTCCAGTTGATGCAGGCGCCGGAACAGCTCATGTTCGAGGCGCTGCAGGTTGTCCTTCACGGACTTGAGTTCAGCCTCTTCGGCGGCCAATTGCCCGTTCAGCAACTCGGACACCCGCTGGCAATCGTCGTCGCGCAGATAGCGGCGGGTGTTCAGAAAAAGCTGGTTATCGGCGAATGACAGCACCGCGCCGGGACAGGCCAGGTAATGCCACTTCCCGTTCGCCAGGCGGAAACGGGCGAGGCCGTAGGCGAGCACGGTGATGAAGCGGGCTCGCCCGGACAGAATGCCAAAACTGCCGCTGGCGTCCTGGCCGACAAAACTGTCGACGCCTTCGATGCATTCGTAAAGCGCCGCACTTTGCAGATGCAGGGTAAACCCGCTGCTCACGCCACACCGCCTTTCCCCGCCAGACTACCCTGCATGTAGCAAGCGTCCTCGGGCAAGCCGTCGCAATCGCCACGCAGCAAGGCCTCGCAATCGCTCAGCGTGCGCTCGAGGGGAACCGAGGCACCGGCAATGCCGGTATGGTCAGCCACCACGAAGAAAGGCTGGGTCAGGTAACGTTCCAGCCGCCGCGCCCGGTGCACGATGCGCCGGTCGGCCTCGGACAGTGCTTCCAGGCCGAGCATGGCAATGATGTCTTCGAGGTTGCGGTAACGCGCCAGGTGTTCGCGCGCCCTCTGCGCCACCCGGTAATGACGGTCGCCCAGGACGCTGCGATCCATGGCCCGACTGCCCGAGGCGAGCGGATCGACGGCTGGATAGATCCCCCTGGCCGCCTGCTTGCGCGAAAGGATCACCGTCGTATCGAGGTGCGCGAGGATGGCGCCGACCGCCGGGTCGGTCATGTCATCAGCCGGCACATAAACGGCCTCGACCGCGGTAATGCTGCCGCGCCTGGTCGACAGGATGCGTTCCTGCAATTCGGCCACTTCGGAAAGCAGGGTCGGCTGATAGCCGACAGTCGCCGGCATCCGCCCGAGCAGGCCGGACAATTCGCTGCCTGCCTGGACAAAGCGAAAGGCGTTGTCCATCAGGAACAAAACCTCCTTGGCGACCGTGTCCCGCAAATACTCGGCATAGGTCAATGCCGATAAGGCAATGCGGAAACGGACGCCTGGCGACTCATCCATTTGCCCAAACACCATCAGCGTGCGCGGCATCACCCCAGCATCCTGCATGTCGTGCCAGAGTTCATGGCCTTCCCGGATACGTTCCCCGACGCCGGCAAAGACTGAAACCCCCTGGTGCAGACGCACGATGGCATTCATGAATTCCATGATCAGCACGGTCTTGCCCACCCCGGCGCCACCGAACAGGCCGGTCTTGCCACCGCGCACGAAGGGGCAGAGCAAGTCGATGACCTTGATCCCGGTAAGCAGCACGTCGCCGGCACCAGCGACTTCCGACAAAGGAACAGGCGCCGCCACAATCGGGCGCATGGCTTCGGGAACAAGCGGCGGGCCACCATCAAGCGGCCAGCCAAAAATATCCAGCAAGCGCCCGAGGCAATCCGGCGTGACGGGTATCTGCAAACCGCCGCCGCCATCGAAAACCGGCATTTGCCGCTTCAGGCCACTGGTACGATGCAGGGCAATGGCCCGCACCCGATGTTCATCGAGATGGCGATGCACCTCAAAAGTGAAACGCTCCCCGTTCAGGCAAACGTAAATCGCCCGGTGCAACGGTGGCAGGCGGGAACAGCGAACATCGACGACCGGCCCTTGCACCTCCTCGATGACACCCAAAGGTGGGCCAGCCGGCGCCGGGCAACCCGGCACCAGTTCCTGATAGGCAGACGGTGGCCCGCATGTGTTCATGGTCAAGATGCTTTCGCCAAAGTCCCGATACGGTGTTTTCCCAGCAACTCGTCAGCATGAGGCGCATGCGGAAGACCTTTGGTTAATACATTGTAGGCTTCCGTCGTTCCCTTGACACAACAGGGCAGGTCAATGTCCGGCGCAAAGGCAGTGCCGGCAGGTCGTTCCGCAGTCGGCCGCGCGGTTGTCTCACCGCGTCCGGGCGAGCAGCAGCGGACGGCTGGTGATCGCCTCCGAGCCGCCTTTCGATGCGCCAAGCGGAGATACCAGCTCGCCCCTTTGTAAGTCAGTGCAACCGCTCGCGCCGAGAGCTTGCGTCGTGTAGCCGCCCCAAACCCGTTGATTCTTCAGTTTGTCGAAGCCGTTCTCGCAATCGGCCCGATCCCGGTAGAGCCGACCCCTGGCCGAGGCAAGGTGTCAGCGTTGGTTACCAGGACGGCGTACTCGCAGACTTTGGTCTTCTCGGAAGGGCCAATCAACTACAGTTCTGGCGGGCGACTCTGGCCGCTTGTCTGAATGACCAGACTCGATTTGAGGAACTTGCGCAGGACCACCACGCGCCGTGCGCTGCTCCAAGCCATCAACCGGAGCTCACCTTCGACGCGCTGTACCCGACCTCGGCACCTGCCTGGTGGCCGTAGAGCATCTTGACGCTGGTATCGATGTCCAGAATACGGGGCGCGTGTTCTCCGAGAGCGTGCTGTATTCATCCAGGCCGTACTCCTGACCAAGCTGGACCGCGCGCACCGCGCGTTCTGCCTCGCTGCAGAGCTTGGCTTGGTTCGGCGCCAGGTGCGCCAGCACAAGGCGCAGGCTTTCGTCGCTGATGGTTTTCGTCATGCGGAGAAGCTGCGGCGCGACTTCGTCGCCGCGTCGCCCAGTCAAATGCGCGTAGCGCCGCAGCCGGGCAGTTCCGCTTCTGTGGCGACGAGCGCCAGCCAAGACGTGCAAGCGCCCGTTCTACACGCACCGGCGCGTTGTGCCTTGCTTGGCAGGCCCGGCCCGCCCGCGCTATGCTTGACGCCAGGCTGAAACGCAGACGCGTGGCCGCCGAAGCGAGCATCAACTTCGTCATCCACCTGGCAAAGGAGAGCGGGCGTGCCGAGCAGCCCATCGTTCTGGAACAAGCGACGTGTTTTGGTCACCGGCCATACCGGATTCAAGGGGAGTTGGTTGTCGCTCGGCTTGCAGATGCTCGGCGCCGAAGTCGTCGGCTATGCACTCGCGCCGCCGACGCAGCCCAACCACTTTGTCGTCGCCGACGTCGGCCGCGGCATGACTTCGCTGCTCGGCGACATCCGGAACGCCGACGCGCTGTCTGCCGTCTTCACCCGTTACCGCCCCGAAGTCGTCTTCCACCTGGCAGCGCAGGCGCTGGTCCTGCCCGCCTACGAAGACCCGGCGACCACGTATTCGACCAATGTCATGGGAACGGTGAATCTGCTCGAGGCGGTTCGGCGTCATCCCGGCGTGCGTGCCGTGCTCGTCGTGACCAGCGACAAGTGCTACGCCGACGGCGCTGCCACTCGCCCCTGCCGCGAGGACGATCGCCTCGGCGGGAATGATCCGTACAGCAGCAGCAAGGCCTGTGCCGAACTCGTCTGCGCCGCTTATCGCGCGTCGTACTTTGCTGACGGCACCGCCGGCGAGCCGCCAACCGCGCTCGCCACGGCACGCGCCGGGAACGCGATCGGCGGCGGTGACTGGTCGGCAAATCGCCTGATCCCGGACGCACTGCGCGCCTTCAGCGAAAACCGGCCGCTCGCCGTACGCCATCCGGCAGCGGTTCGACCCTGGCAGCACGTCCTCGACGCGCTCGCCGGCTACCTCGTGCTGGCCGAAGGACTCTATGCGCGCGGAGGCAAACTGGCCGATGCCTGGAACTTCGGTCCGGCTGAGGCGGCTAAGCACAGCGTTGCCGATGTTCTGCAGGAACTCGTCCGACTGTGGGGCGGAGCAGCCGCATGGACGACTGACGAGACGCCTTCCCGGCACGAAGCCGACGTCCTGCGCCTGGACGCTACGAAAGCCATTGGCCAGCTTGGCTGGCGCCCGCGCTGGTCGCTCGACGAGGCGCTGGCGATGACCGTCGAATGGTCTCGCGCCTACGTGCAAGGCCACGCCATGGCGGTCGTTTCGCGCCAACAGATCGCCTGCCATGGACTGGCGTCGACCAGCCCGATCCAGATTGCTCCAGTGAGTCTCCAATGAGCGCCGACCTGCTGCGCCGACAAATTATCGAGCTGGTCGAAACGTACGCCGCCGGTATGAGCACCGGCAACGCCTTTCGTGCGGGCAGCACGCCGATCCCGCCCGCCGGCAAGTTGATTGGCGCGAGCGAACTGTCGAACATGGTCGACGCCGTGCTCGACGGCTGGCTCACCGGCGGCCGCTTCAACAGCGCTTTCGAGCGCGCGCTTGCCGACCATCTGGGGATTGACTACGTCCTGACGACCAACTCGGGTTCTTCGGCCAACCTGCTGGCGTTCAGCGCGCTAGCCTCGCCCAGCCTGGGCGAACGCGCCCTGCGACCCGGCGACGAAGTGATCACGGTGGCGGCGAGCTTTCCAACGACGGTCAACCCGATCCTGCAGAACGGCTGTGTGCCGGTCTTCGTCGATCTTGCGCTGCCCACCTACAACATCGCTGTCGAGCGCATCGAAGACGCGATTTCCGATCGCACGCGCGCGATCATGCTGGCGCACACGCTGGGCAACCCGTTCGAAGTCGACGAAGTCTGCCGAATTGCCCGCCAACACGGCCTATGGCTGATCGAAGACTGCTGCGACGCGCTCGGCTCGACCTACGACGACCGTCCGGTCGGTGGCTTTGGCGACATCGGAACGCTCAGCTTCTACCCGGCGCACCACATTACGACCGGCGAGGGCGGCGCCGTATTCACGCGCAGCGCCGAACTGAAGCGCATCCTTGAATCGCTGCGCGACTGGGGCCGCGATTGCTACTGCCCGACAGGCTACGACAACACTTGCGGTCGGCGTTTCGCCCGGCAGCTTGGCGAGTTGCCATTTGGCTACGACCACAAATACATCTACGCACAACTCGGCTACAACCTGAAGATCACCGACATTCAGGCCGCCTGCGGACTGGCGCAGATCGACCGCCTGGCCGAGTTCGTCGACGCACGCCAGCGCAACTTCGCCTATCTGGCGGCGCGGCTCGCTCCGCTGCAGGACTTCCTGCTCCTGCCGCAAGCCACGCCGCGCAGTCGGCCCGCCTGGTTTGGTTTCCCGCTCACCTTGCAAGCGGCCGCCGCTTGTGACCGCGTCGACCTGTTGCGCTACCTCGACGAGCACCGTATCGGCACGCGTCTGATCTTTGCCGGCAATCTGACCCGGCAACCCTACATGGCCGGGCGTCATTACCGCGTCGCCGGTTCGCTTGGCGCGACTGATCGTGTCATGAACGACAGCTTCTGGCTCGGTCTATGGCCGGGGCTGAGCGAAACGATGCTCGATTACGTCGTCGAAAAGCTGGGCCACTTCATGGGCGTTGGGCTGTGAGGCCGTGCTCTGCCGGCGTCGAAGACGCTGGCGAGGGCACCCGCCAGACGCATCGGGGACTCGCCGGGATGCCGCGGCCCGTCACGGTGCCGCTCGTCGACCTGGCGCAGATCGTCGAGCGTTGCGCACCATTGTGGCAGCAACTTGCCGGGCGACACCTCCTGATCACCGGCGGAACCGGCTTTTTCGGAACCTGGATTCTCTCTGCCCTGGCGGCTGCAAATGCCGCGTGCAAGCTTGGTTTGCAGGTGAGCATCGTCAGCCGAACTCCCGCCCAGCAGCGCGCACGCCTGCAGCACCTCGAAAAGGAAATGGCGTGTAACTGGATCGCCGGGACTGCGGGCGATTTTGCCTGTCCGCATCAGCCACCCGACTTCATACTCCACCTGGCCACGGCAACCAGCGCCTACGCGGGCGAAACCGATGCGCACCGGATGCTCGTGGAGAAGCTGATGGGCATCCGGCACGTGCTCGAGGTCGCTCGGCGATCAGGCGGCGCGCGCCTTCTGGTGACGAGTTCGGGGGCGGTATATGGTCGGCCCGGCGCGCACCTCGAGCAGATCCCGGAAACCTGTTGCACTGCCCCCGACCCGATGAACGCCGCGTCGGCGTACGGGAACGGCAAGCGGCTGGTCGAACAATTCTGCGCCGCCAATGCCGACTTGCCGATCGTCGTCGCGCGCTGTTTCTCCTTTCTCGGTCCGCATCTACCGGTCGAAGCCCGCTTCGCCGCGGGCAACTTCATCCGTGACGCAATGGCTGGTGAACCGATCACCGTGCACGGCGACGGCCGGGCGATCCGCAGCTATCTTTATGCCGGCGACCTGGTCGTCTGGCTGTTGACCCTTCTGCTGCAGGGAAAACCGGGTACGGCGTACAATGTGGGCTCGGACGAAGCAGTAACGATTGCCGAACTGGCCACACGCATCGCCGCGCTCACCGGCCAGGCCGAGTTGCGAATCCTCGGCACGCCGGGGAACGGACCGGCTGAGTGCTACGTACCGAGCATCGATCGGGCACGTGAGCACTGCGGGCTGCGGGTATACACTGATCTCGACGAAGCGATATGGCGGACGCTGGAGTGGCATTTGCGGCAGCGGAAAACTCGGTTCGGGATCGTGACCCCATGACCGTCAGCCCACCTGTCGTACTGCGCGATGGTCGATCTTGCTCCAATCACGATAGGAAGCCCGGAATGACGCTCAGGAAGGTCATCTATACTCCGGATGGAGCACTCGTCACTGGCGAGGGCGGTCGGCTGGACCGTCTGCGTTCAGTTTCTGAGAGGTTTGCCCGAACCAGCGAACTGGTATGGTGTCTGTTCATTCGCGACTTCAGCGGCCGCTACCGCCAGTCGATTCTTGGTATCGCCTGGGCCTTGATCCTGCCCTTGGCGACGGTTGGCGTCTTTCTGCTAATGAATCGCTCGGGACTCGTCACACTTGGCGAAGTCGGTGTTCCGTATCCGGTCTATGCAATGACCGGTTTGACCTACTGGACCTTGTTCGCAACCGGGGTGAGCGCCTGCGCAAGCTGTCTGATCAATGCAAGCAGCATGCTGGCGAAGATCAACTTCACGCGTTCGGCCCTGGTCTTTTCTGCCGCAGCACAAGGCGGGGTGGAATTCCTGATCCGCGGCCTGCTGACCGGCGCGGTGTTTGTCAGCTTCGGATCGACTCCCCACAGTCTTGCGCTTGCCCTCCTCTGCACACTACCTTTATTCCTTTTCACGCTTGCGGTCGGCTTCATCCTGGCGATCGTCGGCAGTCTTCTGCGCGACATCATCAACGCGCTTGGCACCTTGTTGGCGGGCCTTCTCATCCTGACGCCCATTCTTTACCCGGTGGCCGCTGGCTCGCCGCTGGCCACGCTAAACACATACAATCCAATCAACTATTTGATCGGCTTTCCGCGCGAGTTGATTTTGTACGGGACGGCCAGCATGCTAGCCGCTTTTCTCGCAAGCGCAACGTTCTCGGTACTGCTGCTGCTGGTTGGCTGGCGGCTGTTTTGCGTTGCTCAGACAAGAGTCGTTGAAAGAATCTGATGTCTGAGGAGCCGCTGATCAGCGTCGAACGGCTCGGCAAGAAGTTCGGCAAGTCGCTCAAGCATAACATGCTCTACGGTGTTGCCGACCTCACTCGAGATTTCCTGGGCCAGTCCCGACGCGGCGCAACGCTGCGAGAAGGCGAGTTCTGGTCGCTTGAAGACATCAACTTCCAAGTCGGGCGGGGCGAATGCCTTGGGATCATTGGACCAAACGGCGCTGGGAAATCCACTCTCCTGAAGCTTCTCAACGGCATTATCGCACCCGATCAGGGGCGGGTCGAGATCGCGCACCGAGTTGGTGCGCTCATCGAGGTTGGCGCCGGGTTTCATCCGATGCTGACCGGACGCGAGAATATCTTCGTGAACGGCGCCATTCTCGGCATGTCAAAGGAAGAGATCGGCAAGAAGTTTGATGCGATCGTCGACTTCGCTGATATCGGCGCCTTTATCGATTCCCCGGTCAAACACTACAGCTCAGGCATGTACGTTCGCCTCGGTTTTGCCATTGCTGCGCAAGTGGAACCGGATGTCCTGCTCATCGATGAGGTTCTCGCGGTGGGCGACGCGGGATTCCGCAGCAAGTGCTACAACTGCATCGGTCATTTGGCATCGCGTTGCGCAATTGTCTTCGTTTCGCATGCAATGGCAGCGATCAGCCGCCTTTCCACTCGCGTGCTGGTGCTCGATCATGGCCGGGCTGTCTTCCACGGGCAGCCACCTGAAGCGATCTCGTGCTATCACCGCTTATTCGATGCGCGGGTTCAGCCAAGCCGTCAGGGGTTAGGCACTGCACGCATTCACTCGGTCGAGTTCATCGACGCCAGCGGTCGGAAAGTCCGTTCAATCCGGCAGGGACAGCCTCTCGGCGTGCGGCTTGCTGTCTACAGTCAGGTAGCGATCACCAATGTCTGCCTCGACTTGGTTTTTGTCAGTCTGGCCGATGAAGTCGTTGCCGAGTGCAATAGCCAGCTTTCCGGCATGAGCATCGATCTGATGGCGAACAGGGAGATCCAAGTTCTGGCTTTGATTGACTCCTTCTCACTGAACGCTGGCGACTACCGGCTTTCCGCCCTCGTTCTGTCGGCTGATATGGTGACGCACTATGACTGGCAGAAGGACGTGGCCAGCCTTGAGGTATGCGCCGATCGCGTAGGCGTCGCCGGACAGCAGTATCGAGCACAGTGGACAATCGAAGAGCGAGCATCGATGGACAGCAAGGAAGCGCGGTGAAAGACATTCTTCGGTGGCTTCTCCGGCAGCACCCGGCCAGCCGACCTGAACCCGAACGCTTTGCCCTGCATAGCGGGGAAAGGCAGACCGCAACGACGCTCGAGCAAGTTCGCTTCGACCATGTTGCGCGCTATGAGTTGGCAGTGTGCCTCGTTAACCAGAGATACCCGATGCATTGCCCTGGATTTGGTCTTGATGTCTTCTGCGGGACCGGCTATGGCACCCACATGATCAGCCAGAGGGTTAATTGCCCCGTATTGGGGATAGACGCGTCCTGTGAGGCGATCGCGCTGGCAAATAGTCATTTTTCCGGCCCCAAGACCTTCTATTGCGCAAAAGTCTTTCCTTTCCTCTTACCCTGCGCGGCGTTCGACTTCGTCGTGTGCCTGGAGTCGATTGAACATGTCGCGCAGGGCGAAACCTTTCTTCAGGTCCTCGCGCAAAGCCTGAAACCGGGTGGCTTGCTGGTCGTATCGAGCCCAAATTCAGCTTGCTGGTCGCTGGAACTGAACCCTAATCCATTTCACCATTGTCATTATGCGCAGAAGGAACTGATTGACTTGGCAACGAAAGACGGTCTTTTCGCCTTCGCAATGTCCTACGCACAAGATCTCTACCATTTCGAAGCCGGCCGTATTGTGCAGCCGCTCCCTCCGGAAGCGATGCACGTTCGCCCCGGAGCCGACGGCCAGGTGCTGATCATGGTCTTTACACGAAGGGGCTGACGCATGTTCCTGTCGTATCTACTGCCATTTCCGGCACGCGGGCAACCGGCGCTGTACCTGTGGGTTCTCTACAAACAGATCGCGCATTTCACACCTCAGGAGATTGCCTTCATCGGGTCAGCGGCATACTTCCGCTCACCCGAAGAGTACCAGCGCTCCGCGCGGCGCGACATCTCGACCGAGTCTCAGGAGATTTATGGTTTCCGGATCCCGGCACAAGCCGAGCTTGATTTGTACACACGCTACGTGATGCCCGACGATGTGTTTTTCGATTGGCAGGCGCTCGAGCCGACTGCTGACGGTGTGATGCGCCGGATTCTCAGCGAACGCTGCCCGCAGTTTGAGAGCGCTCTACGCCGCGTGCTTGATGAATCGACCTGCGAGTACGAGGTCGAGGCAGTTCTCACATGGTGCAACATGCCTAGTCTTTCGGCGGTTGCCGCCGAGTACGGCCTGCCTGTTGTGCACGGCGAGCTTGGTCCCTTGCGCGGCCCGTGCTACCACTGGACCGCTTACTTTGACCGCTCCGGCGTCAACGGGAACACCGAATCAGCGCAGCGCTACGAGCGTTTCCTGCGCGAGACAGATTCCGCTGACGTTCCGGTCCTTGGCACGCAGGAACTCCGTGACCTCCTGGTCGTAACGCGTTCGGTAGCGGCGCCAGCGAGCGGCCACGACTTTGAAATGGGTGTTGCCCTACAAGTCGAGAATGACTCCAACATCATTGCCTACGCCAATGGTTGGAGCAACGAACGGCTGATCGCTGCGGTCGCTTCTGCCTACGGCGACAACAACATTCTGGTACGCAAACATCCCGGCGGCTTGCACGACTATGGTCAGGTCTGCGCAAACGTCGATCAATCTGCCAACTCGATCGAGTTCATTAGGCGCTGTGCCGGCATTGCAACGATCAACTCGAGCGTAGGGCTCGAGGCGCTGCTGTTCGATCGCCATTCGATCATTCTGGGCGACAGCCCCTTCCGATTCGCCGCACAAGGGCACCTTGGCGCTGCACCAGCAAACCGGACCTCGGCCGACCACCTGCGGGCTTTGAACTTCCTGCTTTTTGGCTATCTTGTTCCCTATGAATTCGTGTTCGACCCTGGCTACCTACGCTGGCGTCTGTCCGAACCCAGCGAGTTGGCGATCTATCAATTTCACCTGGATTACGTTCGCCAACGGCGGCATTGCATCGACGATGGTGCACGCTTTCGGCCGCTCGGCCTCGGACTGACCGAGCGTGGACTGATGAGTTTCTGGCAATCGAAGACGCACAGTATGTGCTACCGCATAGCAGCGCTGCGGTTGCAGCTCGACGAAATGAGCGAACGCCACGCTGTGGTCGAACGTACCTTAGGCAATACCCTTGCCTCGTGGTCTTGGCGGCTGACCGCGCCCCTGCGCTGGATACACCGAAGGAGCCAATGGCGAACGCGCAGGCGCACTCCGCGGTCATGCCCTTGATTCGGTGGCTACGCACGATCGGAAAGGGGCTGTTCGCACCGGCCAGCAGAGCGTTGTCGATGCGAGCGGGCGCCGCGCAAGGTGGGCCTGTTTCCCGCCTGGTGGCGCCGGCTGATGGTTCTGGCAGGCATCCTGGGTGATCGACAGCGACTGTCAACTTTCACGTGAGACCGACGAATGACCCTCCGACTGCGTAGCCAGACCCTGCGCAACGTTATGGCGTATTGGCAATTGCGCGGCGCGCGGGCAACCCTACAACATGCGCTCTCGGAAATCGCCAAGATGAGAAGGAGGCAGCCAGACAAGAGTTTCGCTTCCATTGTCGGCGGAGAACTATTCGACCGCGACAGAACTGTCGCCTTTGATCATGAACCACGCGTTTCAATAATCATCTGCAATCTCGATGGACTGCCCCATCTCCCGGCGCTCTGCGACGCGCTGACCGCCCAAAGCTACACCAACTTCGAAATCGTCTTTGTCGACAACGCGTCCACGGATGGCTCGCCCGACTATCTGCGCGAGCGCTTTCCCACGGCGAAGCTGATCCGACTGACGCGAAACCTTGGTTTCGCCGCAGCCAATAATGTGGGCTATCTGGCAGCCGTCGGCGAGCTGGTCGCTTTTCTCAACAACGATACCGTCCCTCACGAAGACTGGCTGGCGGAGCTCGTCAGCGAGCTACGTCGTCGACCGTTCGCCGGTTCTGCCGTTCCCAAAGTCCTCTTCAATCGCTTCTTCAGCCGACTGACGATCACCTGTACGGAGCAAGCCAGCTTATCGGCGACGACCCTGCTGGACAGCCTCGACTATCGCAAGGTGTTTGTGGACGAGCATGAGCTCAACAGCGAAGAGGATATCGCGATCAACGCAAGCCTGACGCTGGTGCTGCCGCAACAGGAGAACCCAGTGATTCTCGAGTTCAGATCCGCGGGTGAACTGGCAAGAGTGAGAATCCAGCGCGAGCAAAGAACGGTTGCCTCCGGCTACACGTCACGCGACACTCATCTGAGACTGGAAATCGCCAACTCGTGGCTAAGTGTCGCCCACTGGTACCGGGTCATCAACAACGCTGGTTCGACTTCGCATCGGATCTTCGCTACTGCCGACCGGGGATATGGAGAGATTGACGCGAGCCAATACGATCGCCGGACGGTGGTCGATTACATGTGCGGTTGTGCCGCGCTGGTCCGCAGGTCAGCTCTTGGTGCGGAGCTCCCCTTTCGCGAAGAGTTTTTTGCCTATTTCGAAGATAGCGAGCTCTCTCTTCGGTTGCGGCGACGGCGGTTCCCGATTCTCTACGTGCCGCGATCGGTCGTTCTCCACACCCACAGCGCAACGGCCAGCACTAACAGCACCTTCCGGAGCTACTTGATCAAGCGTAACCGTCTGATCTTCATGTACCACCGAGTACCGGTAGCTCTCCGACGTGCGTTGTTGATCTTGGCTGTGTTGCGCGAACACGGTACCGATCGGCGCAGGAAAACGCTTCGCCTTGCCCGCAGGGTTTTTCAACTGTATGCCCTCGCTCGAGACCCCAAACTGCTGGCGGGCGAATGCAACGACCAAGCGCTTCGGGACGCGCTGCTGCTCGTCGCCAACGCCCCGGTACCAACCGTCCCGCGCAAGCGGGTGTGCATTTACAACGATTACTGGAACTCATGTGGGGGAGGCGAGGCGCATGCGCTGGAATTCGCTCGCTACTTCATGGACAAGGGCATTGAGCTCACCCTCGCGTCGAAGAGCAGCATCGATGTTGCTCGGTTGTCCATGCTTTTCAACATAGATTTGCAGACCGTATTGCTTTTCACCAAGCCCGACTTCTGCTCGGCGGACACGCAGCATTTTGACCTGTTCATCAACTCCACGTATCAGTCGACGCTGGTTTCGCGCGCTCCGTACTCGATGTTCATCGTTAGCTTCCCATCCCGGAAGAGCAGCAAGGCCTTTCGTAGCTCGTATTTCTTCGCCTTCAATTCCGACTTTACGCGCGATTGGTCGTCGCGATTCTGGGGGGAAACGAATGGCGCAGTCATCGAACCGGTTGTTCGGGAGATCGGGATGGCGGCTGACCTGTCGGCCAAACGAAACCTCATCCTCAACGTTGGCCGCTTCTCCAATCGTGGACACGCGAAGAACCAGCACGTTATTGCGCGAGCGTTTATCGCCGCGTTGGAGGCGAACCCGGCGGCCAACTGGCATCTGGTGCTCGCCGGCACGCTTGACCAAACAAGTCGGGTTGACGTGGAGTATTTCGGCAAGCTCCTCGAGACGAGTGCTGGCTATCCCATTTCCTTGGTCGAAGGTGCAGAGAAACGGGATATCGCTGCTTTGTATGCTCAGGCGAAAGTCTATGTGCACGCTGCTGGACTTGGCGTGGATAGCGAAGAGCGCCCAGAGCTGAGCGAACATTTCGGGATGACTGTAGCTGAGGCGATCCACGCCGCATGCTATGTCATTGTTCACAATAGCGGGAACCCGCCTTTTATGGTGCAAAAACATGGATTTGGATCAACCTATCAGTCCGAGGGCGAACTCACCAGAATGCTGGCAGAGATGATCGGCAAGAACGACTTGACGGTCGATCGGCCACCAAGGCCGGGCTGCGAAAAAGCGTTTGCGCCTGAGGTTTTCACCCGGAAGCTGGCGGCAGCACTGCAGTCGATTGGATTCACGCCCTAGGTGCGACACGACCCGAACCCGACGCAGAGCAGCGCAGCCAGAGGCACACTCTGCGCGATCATCGTCACCTATGACCAGCGGCACGAGTACTTGGCGCGAGTTCTTGGTCGGCTTGTCGAATGCCATGTAGACCAGATTGTCGTCGTATACAACGGCAACCAACCGGCGGATGGGTTGCCGGACGTCGTCAACATCTCGATCATCAACGCGCAGAACCTCGGTAGTGCTGGCGGCTTCCGCGCGGGAATTGAAGCAGCGCTCAGACTTGACGTTGACTACCTGCTGCTTCTCGACGACGACAACCTACCCGCCACAGACTGCATAGAACGCCTTTGCACCACCCACGCTCTACTTGGCGGAGGACCATCGCTGGCGCTACAGGCGTTTCGCCCGGCGCAGCCATGGCAATGCGCTGTCCTCCATTACGGCGTGGCGCCGATAGGACGACGCAACACCTACGGCTGGTTCAATCTGGCGAACGAAAGGTATCTCTTGGGTAGGCAGCTTGGCCTGCGCGCTACCAAGGGGTCACCGCTCGACGCGCCTTTCAAGCTCGCGAGAATAGAGTTGGCTGCGTATGGTGGTCTATTCCTGCGCCGCGACGGCCTGCTGGCTCTAGGCGAGCTGCCTGATCCACGTTACTTCTGCTACTACGACGACTTCGAGTTCTCTAGTCGGCTCGTTCGCCGAGGGCTGTCGATACGCCTCTGCGCCGACGCCGTAATCGAAGACATGGAAGCATCGTGGCACGTACCCGCGGAGCGGGTACATCCGGTCTTTTCGCCAGGGGTCTCCGACCAGCGTGTGTACCTTGACTTGCGGAACGCTTTCATCTTCTATCGCACACGACAAACGAGCCGCGCCCTGTACGCGCTCAATGGACTTGGCTTCTGGCTTGGTTTGGCCTATCTTGCGCTCTTTCGTTCGGCTGACGTGCGTACCACGCGACGGCGGCTAGCCTTGATTCTGCGAGCAGTGCGCAGCGGAACGCGCGGTCAGTTCATAGCCTACGGCAAGTAGACAACGGCTCCGACGTCTGACGGCGGTGTCTGGTATCTGATACGGGTGTGGCCGACACGCCGACATCCGTCGCGCGGTCCACTCTGCGCTTCGGCTGATCGGCGATTTGCCAGCCGAGCAGTACCAGGCCTGTCAGGAACCTACGCATTCGGAGATGGACGAACTGCACGAGTCGCTGGTGGCCCGCCGCGATGTGACCATAGTTTGTCATGGCGACTAGGGGCTGAGCGATCAGCAACTCGTAAGTTAGCAGCGCGGTACCATATCCCTGACCCCGCCT